>Ga0222695_1000340_pt1 | contig 27979 bp, 17 predicted proteins | sample AntAcemetage1398_FD_179834 | JGI IMG/M metagenome (GOLD analysis project Ga0222695, IMG submission 179834) | Saline water microbial communities from Ace Lake, Antarctica - #1398 | ecosystem: Environmental > Aquatic > Non-marine Saline and Alkaline > Saline | place: Antarctica: Ace Lake...
CACCGGGACAGTTATCTTCCTCATCAAATATGTTGTCACCATCCGAGTCAACAGGGCTGCAGGCATCGCCAGTGTTATCATTATTACTGTCAGCCTGATTGTTGTTGGCGACATTGATACAGTTGTCACATACATCTCCGACTTCGTCATTGTCAATGTCTTCCTGTCCGGCATTGGCAACATCAGGACAGTTGTCTTCCCAGTTGGGTATTCCATCTTCATCCGAATCAAGCAGAAGTGTTTCGTTCTGACAGGCATCACCGACTCCGTCATTGTCTGAATCAGTCTGTTTGATATTTGCGAGAGATACACAGTTGTCACAAGCATTGCCTCTTTTATCATTATCAGCATCATCCTGATCGGGATTGGCGACATTAACACAGTTGTCAACACAATCCATTAGACCGTCTTCATCGGTGTCTATGTCTGCTATATTGCATCCGCAGACACCGGGGTCATCTTTTTCCGGATTGTTGGGGCATAAATCAGTGATGTCATTATCACTGACTGAAGATTCGTCATTTGAGGAAGAATCTAAATCGGTAGATATTTCTTTGTCTGTAGTGGCATCATCGTTAGAGGAGCTGTTATTATCAGGAATGTCTGAACTAATGTCATTTCCAGGTAGAGAATCGGAAAGAGCACTTTCATTATCACTGTTTTCAGCATCCTGGGACTGAATATCATCAATGATTGTTGCTTTTCCTGTGTTTTCACAAGACATAAAAAACAAAGACATCGACAATAAAATAAAAAGCCATGATTTCATCACATAACTCCCTGATTTTTAAAGTAATAATATTGTAAACACAGCCTATTTTACATTATTGGGTAATTATGTCAAGTGGAAAAATTATGGATATTCAATGTTATGTTAATTGGTTCGAAAAAAAGAGATTTTTTCAGAAATCAAACAATTCTTGACTAAAGTTATCTATTTATGCAATCTAAGGAGAAAGCTGTTTTTAACAAAAATGAGGAAGTTATGGAACACAATCCCAAAGATTTCAAACCTTTTATACCTGCTGATAAGGTTTTAAAGGAGTTTTCTCCTGTTTCTATTATTTTAGGTATGCTCATTGCCGTTGTTTTCGGTGGTGCAAATGCTTATCTTGGACTTAAGGTCGGTCTAACGATCTCAGCAAGTATTCCAGCAGCAGTTATTTCAATGGGAATTCTGCGCGGAATTATGCGTCGTAAGTCCATTCTTGAAAACAACATGGTTCAGACAATAGGTTCGGCTGGTGAATCGTTGGCGGCTGGAGTAATTTTCACTGTTCCTGCACTTTTTCTCTGGGATGCCGCACCAACATATATGACTGTTTTTCTAATGGCTCTTCTTGGTGGATTCTTAGGAATTGTGATGATGATTCCGCTAAGGAAATTTCTCATCGTTAAGGAGCATGGAAAACTTCCTTATCCGGAAGGAACAGCGTGCGCAGATATCCTGATCGCAGGAGAAGAGGGTGGTTCAAAAGCCGCTACAGTTTTTATTGGTCTGGGTGTCGGAGCTCTTTACAAGTTTATCGCTGATGGAATTAAACTTTTTCCAACTGAGATTGAATGGGAACTTCCAAGATTTAAAAATGCTGCAGTAGGTGCTGACATTCTTCCTGCTCTTTTAGGTGTCGGATTTATAATCGGGCCGAAAATTGCCGCAATAATGCTTGCAGGAGCAATTCTTGGATGGCTTGGATTTATCCCGCTCATTTCAATAATGGGAGCTTCAGCATCTTCTGTTATTGCACCGGCTTCTGAGCTTATTCATGAAATGGATTTCTGGGAGATCTGGAACCGCTACATCAGATATATCGGTGCAGGAGCAGTTGCTTTTGCCGGGATAATTTCGCTTGTAAAATCTCTGCCGATAATTTTCAGCTCCTTTGTTTCCGCACTTAAAGGCCTCAAAACCGATCGTAGTGATGAAATGAGAACTGATAAAGATCTTCCAATGAACATCGTTTTAATCCTTATTGTAGTTATCATTGTTCTTATTGCTTTTCTTCCGTGGATTCCAACAGGGATCATTGGAGCAATTCTAATAACTATTTTTGCGTTCTTTTTTGTGACAGTTTCTTCAAGAATTGTCGGTGTTGTCGGTTCATCATCAAACCCAATATCCGGAATGACGATTGCCACACTTCTTTTTACAACAATAATCCTTAAAGCAACTGGTTCAACCGGACTTGAAGGAATGATCGCAGCAATAACAGTCGGTGGAATTGTTTGTATCGCGGCAGCTATTGCAGGTGACACTTCTCAGGATCTTAAAACCGGATATATTCTCGGAGCGACACCCTGGAAACAGCAGATAGGAGAACTCCTCGGAGTTTTTGCGGCAGCTCTTACCATCGGTTTTGTTCTTGTTCTTCTTAACGATGCATACGGATTCGGTTCAAAGGAACTTGCCGCGCCTCAGGCGACTTTGATGAAACTTGTCATTGAAGGTGTAATGAACTCAAATCTGCCCTGGGGGCTTGTTATTGTCGGTGCAGCCAGTGCTTTAGTTGTTGAACTTCTTGGAATTCAGGCACTTCCTTTTGCAGTTGGACTTTATCTTCCCATTCACCTTTCAACACCGATAATGCTAGGTGGTATGATTCGCGGAATTCTTCAAAAAAGGGAAAAAGATCCCGTAATGCTTACAAAAAAATCAGAATCAGGAATCCTTTATGCATCAGGACTTATTGCCGGTGAAGGATTGATAGGAATTATAATCGCAATCTTTGTGACAGGCGGAATAACGTTTTCACTTAAAGAACATCTTTTTGGTCCAATTGGCGGATTGATCTGCTTCCTTCTTCTTGCAGCTTCTCTGGTTTATTACTCATTCTATAAAGTGAAAAAAGAGAAAGTATGAAAAAAGAACAGAATTTTCTAGACTTCAAACCTGTAATCAGTGAAAAGGTCAAACTTACTGAGAAAGAAGGGCTTGTAACTATCAGTTTTGACAGAGACAGCTGGATTGATAAGGTCTTTCTTTTCATTTTTAACAAACCTCAGACTATCAATGTCGAACTTGATGAAACAGGAACAAGAGTCATAAAGCTTATTGATGGGAAAAGAACTATTCACGAGATAAGCGAAGAACTCAAGAATTCTTTTGAGGACGGTTTTGAACAACACATGCACAGAACCACAATGTTCATTTCCACTCTTTATAAAAACAAGTTCGTGGAACTGAAATAATATCTAAAATCTTGACACTTCCATCTAAATAGTTATTTTCTTTCCAGATACTCCGAGTATTTGGAGCCTAAGGCATAGGGCTATGGCCGGATACCGATAGGGTCTGCATTGAAAAGTGCTTTCCTTCCGAATTTGAAAAGGAGATAAAAATGAAAAAAGCATCCATTATTCTTGTTATTCTTTCAATTTTCATTCTTTCATGCGGTGACGAAACTGCTAGTGACAACGATGGCGGTGTTACGGACAACGAAACTGTAACTGACAATGAAGTAGAGACCGATGATGAGAGCGTTAATGATGAATCTCAGATTCAGGACGAAACAACCGTAGATGAAGAAACTGATGTAGCGGTAAGTGACGAAACAACTGATGAAACTGCTGATGAGACAGCGGATGAAGCTGAAACTCCTGATGAGTCAAATGGTCCAAGTGAAGAAGCTCTTTCCTGTTGTCAGGAACTTGTAAAAGAATGGTTCAGATGCGAAGGCAGTTTTAATTTTGATGCCGTTACAGGTTGTGTTGACTGTGTTGCAGTTCTTGACTGTGATGTTTTCAATCCTCTCGATACTGATAATTTTTCATGCAAAACAGAGTGTAATCTGGTCTGTGGTGTTGTTGCTTTTAAAGGTGATGGCTCAGGAGACGATAGAAGACTTATCGCTAATGAATACTGTAAGTTTATAATGGCTCCAACGTGTGATCTCAGATCAACTGACTTCTCATCTCTTGGTGTAATAGAAGGACTTGATGCCTGCTATGATCTGTAAAAACTTAAGTCTCTTACTTGCTATATTTTTTTCGGTTTCACTTTTAAGTGCTGAGACTAAGGAAAAAGAAAAGAGCGATTCGTATAAAGAAGAAGTTTTTAAAGCCGGCGAGATCGTTGTAACTGGAAAGCGGAAAAAAGCGACAATAGAGCAGACTTCCACGAGTACTGTAATAACTGATAAAGACATTGAAAGAAAAGGTGCGGCAACTCTTGATGAGGCACTTGAGGGAATTCCCGGCATTCAGGTCTATACCCACACAAAGGGTCATAAAAGACTTAGAATGCGAGGGTTCGATCAGGAAAAGATCTTTATTATGGTTGATGGAGTTCCTTTTAATGATATCTATGCCACTGATGTGGATCTTTCAGTAATTCCAGTTAGTTCTATTGCAAAAATAGTTGTAAACAGAGGCGTTTCTTCTGCTCTTTATGGAACTGATGGAGCAATTGGGTCAGTAAATGTCGTTACAAAAAAACCGAAAAAGCTGACAGCGACGGTGAAGGCTCAGTATGGAAGCTACAATAACGCCAACTACGCACTTTCTCACGGAATGCCTATCGGTGATTTTTATTACTGGCTTACAGGAAGTGTTCAGACTTCTAGTGGCTTTAAACCATCACAGAAACTTGATTACAACCTTAGAAAACAGTGGTACAATAAACTTCTTCGTTACGACAGGTACGGAGTTACTTTTGATGATATAAAAAATCCGTCAAAGAATCAGTATCTTGAAGATAATGGGAAGTGGAATCATCAGGAATTCAACAAGTATAATGCGGGTCTCAAACTGGGTTGGAGTCCGATAAAGACAGTTGAAGTCGGGATCAGCTCTTCCTTTCACTATCACGAATCAAAGAGCAATACGTATCAGAACAACTGTTTCAGTGATTACGATGCGGCTTCCGAAATCTGGAAGAATGACAGAAGACCTGCGTTTCACGATGATCCTGCCTATGCTAAAGACTGGATATTAAGAAACCGCTCCTTTGTTTATCCAGAGGTCTGGAGCTTTAAAGTTTCTCCCTATATTCTTTTGACAACCGACAAGTTTGATATGTCATTTTCGACCTGGTATTATCAGGCTCGTCAGGTTCAGGAAGGATATGTTGATAACGAACATCTCTATTCAAAGGACATTTCTTCGATCTACGGCTCAAGAAGTACAGCTGATGTTGATCCGTTTCTTGATATAAAAGATCAGCAAAGTTACGGATTCAGATTCCTTCCAAGTTTCAAGCTTTCAAAAAACTATAAGATCAACCTCATGGCCCACTGGCGGGATGAATATTTTAAAGCACAGGAACAGGCTGTTTCTTCTGAAAAGTCTCCTAATATCATTGAAAAAATGGGAAAGGATCCTTTTGATGTGAGAGATCTTAGAGCTCAGTATGTTTCAGTTGCAATTGAAGATGAACTGAAGGTAGGAAATTTTCGTTCAACTCTTGGAGTTTCATGGGATGCGCAGAGTTTTGAAAGGTTTTTTCAGCGTGATGAGATGGAGTTTAGTGAAGCTTACATTCCTAAAGATAAATCAAGAGTATGGGGAACAAGAGATTCGTTTAATCCGGTAGTAAGCGCGATGTATGATCCGATAAAGCACAAATTTAGACTTAGAACGGCTTTCAGCTCAAAGACTAGATTCCCCAATCTTAATGAATACAGCAAAATAGCGTCTCTTGACATGGATACAGGGTCATTGAAGCCGGAAAAATCCTATAATCTGAATTCAGGGTTTGAACTGTTCTTTCTTGACAGAAAAATTCGTTTTAGAAATGATTATTTTCTAAGCACGATCAAGGATAGGATCGCAAAAGTGAATAAGGAAGAAGCTCCGATGAATGTCGAAAAAACAGTTGTTCAGGGACTTGAAAGTTCACTGAAAATAGATTTTGAGAACCTGTTTGGTTTTATGGATCTTCACACGGATGCTATCTACACTTTTGTGCATTCAAGAAACTATGATGATTCTCCTGAAGAACAGGTTAACAAAGGAAAATATATAGAGTTTTCTCCTGAGCATCAGTTCGTTTTTAATTTCAGACTGGATTTTAATACAGGTTATAAATACATGCCCGAAACTATGCTTATGTTCTGGGGTGAAATGACATTTGGAGAGTTAATCTATGTCATGAAAGAAGCTCCGGCAAGTGATGCAGCTTTTTCAACCGATTATTTTGAAACGGCAACACTTCATAATCCGGTTATGCTTAATATAAAACTATCTCAGCAGGTGTGGGATTATTTTAAAGTGTGGTTTGTTGTGAAGAACCTGCTTGATGATTATAACTCAAATCCCTTTAATCCCGGGGCAGGCAGAACCTTTTATGTCGGTGCCTCTTTTGATTATGAATAAGATTGGAGAATGTCTTGAAAATTTATGTTGCCTTTGATGATACAGATGCATTGAATTGCGGTCGGGGAACAGGAAAACTTGCCAGGTGGTTTGAAGATAAACTTCCTGAAAGTACAAGTTTGTCCGGGATCTTAAGACAACAGCTGCTTTTCCGTGATGACATACCATATACGTCACACAACAGCTCTCTAGTCTGCGTAATAAACGCACAAGATGAAAAGATCATCCCAGAGCTGACAGAACTTGCGACGGAACATATTAAGGAATTCTTTGTTGAAGGCAGTGATCCCGGACTTTGCATATGCAGTGAAAAAAGTTCCGCATTAAAAGAACTGATACCGTTTGGAAAAAGCTGTCTTGAAACCAAGATGACTCAGAAGCAGGCTTATTTTGCTGCAACCGGGGCTCATCTTTCAGGTCACGGTGGAACCAACGATGGCGTTATTGGTGCAGCGGCAGGAGTTGGACTTACTCATAATGGAATGAACGGAAGGTTTAACGAGATTAGAAAAGGTGATTTCAGACTTCGTGAAATTGAAGAAGAGACAACTGTAAAATTTTTGAGATCTGTAGGAATAGAACCAGTTTCGATGGAAAGAAAGGGGACGAATCCAGTAGATTCAGATAAGATTAAAACTTACAGTTGGCTTCGGCCCATGCTTTTTCAGGGAAGTCCGTTTTTACCTATCGTACTTGAAGAGACGGGGGTTTGGGGCACACTTCTTCGTAAAAAGGGGATTCTTAAATGAAAACCCTTCTAAGACTTGTAAGTTATATTCTTACTGAGAAGAAGCTGATCTTTACAGGTTTGATCCTGACAGCTTTGATCGGTCTTACTGAAGTTGTCACGGGAGCTGTTTTGAAACTTCTAACCAACTCAGTTAAGAATATCGGAGAATTCTTTGCCGCGGGGGATAAAAGTGCAATAGAGATTCCTCTTAAACTTAAGATGCCTTCACTCTTCATGGGAAAGAAAATATCATTGTTTGACACAGTTTTAAAAGGTGAAGACGCTATTTTGGCAGGAATGCTTACTCTTGCAGCGGTTTTTACAATTATTTATCTCATTCAGGTTCTTTCAGATTATTTTCGTGATATTTCGCTGGGAACGGCAAATCAGAGAGTTATCAGAAAAGTAAAAAAAGAGATCTTTGAGAAAGTTGTTTCCCTCCGGGATGAAGAGTTTAAAAAAGAAAAGCCGGGTGATCTCATGTCAAGAGTCACATACGACTCCATGGTGCTTTCAAATCTTATGAATATTCTAGTCGAAGTTGTACGGAGTCTCGTATATATTCTTATCTTCATCCCGCTTATGTTTATAATTAGCTGGAAGACAGCGCTGTTCACGACGATTTTTTTCCCGCTGACATTTTTGCTTATAAAGTGGTTTTCAAAAGTTGTGAAGAAAAGTTCCAGACAAGTTACAGATAGCACAGCTGAATATACGTCCTTTTTAGAAGATAAGATCAAAAATCTCCCAAAGATCAGAGAAAATCATCTTGAAAAACAGGAAGTTGAGAGGTTTGAGAAACTCGTTGACAGAAATTACACAGATAATGTAAAGCTCATACTCTTTAAAAGTGGACTCAAACCTACAAATGAATTTATGGGGATTTTTGGATTGTCCATTGCTGCTGTTTTCTTTTCCTATCTCATAGTTCAACAGAATTTTAATCCGGGAAATGCAGTTCTCTTTCTATACATGATGAAAACAAGCTACAAACCATTTAAAAAAGTAGCGCAGGCATCTGGAGAACTCTTTAATTCAATAGTCTGTGCTGAAAAGATATTTGATTTGCTTGATCGGGACGAATCCCCCTAACCCCCTTTCACAAGGGGGAACAAAGCAAGTCCCCTTGACAAAGGGGATTTAGGGGATTATCTGAATTTAATCGTTATTATTGATATGACTGCCATGATGGCGGATATGATCCAGAATCTTACAACGATCTTTGATTCAGCCATTCCTTTATGATGGTAATGATGATGCAACGGAGCACGGTAGAGGATTCTTCTGTAGTTTTTAAAGCCGATATTTTCCTGAACAAATGTTGATGTAATTTCAAGAACAAAGATGGCTCCGGCCATAATATAGATCGCTTCCTGTCTGATAAGTACAGCAGCTGTTCCCATGATTCCACCAAGAAAAAGGCTGCCGAGATCGCCCATGAAAACTTCTGCAGGATGAGTGTTAAACCATAGAAATCCGACAGCGGCACCTATTACAGCGGCACAGAAAACTGCGATTTCTCCTGATCCCGGAATGTATGTGAAAAGAAGATGCTGAGCCTGAATTGAGTTTCCAATTATATATGAAAAAATTGCGATAACGATAAAAACAAAGATGGATGGAACAGTTGCCAGTCCGTCCATTCCGTCTGCAAAATTAACGGCGTTAGCTGAATATGTGATAATAAATATGATCCATAGTGCGGTGAATACTGATGAGTTAAAAATTATTCCTTTAAAGAAAGGTATCTGCATTCCGTTAGCTATTTCGGGTGGAAGTGGTGAAATTGCAGGGTTAAGCACAAAAAATGCAAGTGCTCCGCCAAAGAGTATTTGAATTGAAAATTTAACTGTTCTTGAAAGTCCGTGATCTGGGTTTTTATATTTAATTTTCAGATAGTCATCCATTCCTCCAAAGATTGCGAACCATATTCCGGCAGCAAAGAGAGGAATGACAAAGGAGCTTGTCATATCGCACCATAATACTGCACTAAGCATTGAAGTGATGACCATGATTATACCGCCCATCATCGGTGTGCCTTTTTTGGACTGAGCGTTGATATCTCCGTACGATCTTTCAAATGAACGGAACCCCTTTTTGTAAAGCTTGATTATAAGCGGTCGTCCTACTATTAATGTGAGAATGAAGGCTGTTACAAAGGCGATCAGCGCACGGGAAGTAAGGTATCTGAAAACTGCCGGTGCATTACCGCTTTCGCTTAGGTATTCAAATAGATGATAAAACATTATTTTATCTCCTTTTTTCGATATTCTGTCTAGATTTGTTAAATTGTTCCTTGAGTTCGTAGCGAGTGAGATATCCGTTACTTGTAATAAGGATCTTATCCATTTCTTCAAGAGCTTTCTCAGGTTCAATAATGTCTCTTTCCACAAGTTTCTCAAGTGCTGCAAAAATAGCTTCACGTGTTTTCCAGACCTTGTCAAAATAACAGTAAGACATGTTCTCAACTGCTTTATTTCCGTCAATTGCCATAATTCCGATAGCAATTATTGCGTCTCTTGAAACTTCAAAACTTCGATCGTGAAGGTTTGTGTAAAGTTTTTCAAGTATGTTTTCCCTTTCACTGTCTGTGAGCTCTATGTTTTGTGCAAAGATGGCTGTACATTTGGCAGCTTCGGACCTTACTTCGTAATATGAGTCAGAAAGCCCTGACAGGATCATTTCAACAAGTTTGTTTTTGTGAATATCTTCAATGGGCATTAGTTTACACAGTCCAATGAATGCATCTCTTTTTGCAAAAGGTTTTTCATTGTTATCAATACCACTACTGATCATTACAGGAATTATTTCACGGTACTGTGCAAGGCCTGCAATTCTAAATCCTCTTGCTCTGCAGATCACATCACCGGTAGCAATTAGCCCGTTGATCTTGTTTTTCAGAAGTCTCTTTTCATCGTCGTTAAGAGGTGTTTCTGCTGAAGCAGCTATCCTTTTAAGAAAGTTTTCAAGCTGAGTTGTAGTTAGTCCAAGAATTCTATCAGATTCAAATTTTACAGTATCCGGTTTTTGAGGACAGTTTCTGCCTGAATAAAGATAGGTGAGATAGTCAGCAGCGATCTCATCTGCATTGTTGGGAAAGAGTTTCTGCGCTATTTGTCCCATTTTTTCAAGTTTTTCGGGGCTGTTCTTCAGCCTGAATATAGTTTCTGCAAGTTCAGTTCCTTTAACAAAGGGAATTGTTATATTCCTAACAGGATCGACATCTTCATAAAGCACTTCAGCAGCACCGGCTCTTTCTATAAAGCGCGCGTTTCCAGTCTGGTGGTCGCTGTAGATTCCTGAGATGGGAATTATTATCGACGGGAGTCCTTTTCCGCAGACTTCCATGATCGATCCTGCTCCTGCTCGGATTATAACAAGATCGCTTGCTCCGTAGTAAAGCCCCATGTTATCGATAAAACCCATTCTGCGGTAACGGTTGTTCTCAAGTGTTGACGGATCAGTTTTTTTCAGCCTTTCCTCAACATCTGTAATACCATTATAGTTGCTGTTTTCTCCAAAGGGTTTGCCTGTTCCATGCATAATGTGAATAGATGGGTTTTTCAAAAGTTGAGTTGCCGCATCGGCAAGAGCTCTGTTAATGGTTCTTGAGCCCTGTGATCCTCCGAATGCAAAGACAACAAAATCGTCTTTAGGGATTCCAAGTACTTTTCTGGCAGTGGTTCTATCAACCGAAGAAACTGAACTTCTCACAGGATATCCACAGAAGAACCCTTTTCCTTTCGGTAGCATTTTTATTGTTTCAGAAAAAGAAACTCCAACGGCATCAGCAGCTTGAGCTGCCCATTTATTCATTTTGCCCGGATGAACATTGGATTCGTGGATTAGTATCTTTGTATTAAAAAGCCCCAAGGTCAGTTTTCTTAAAATGGATGCCATGAAAACTATTGGCGCGCTTACGTAACCGCCTGTGGCAAAAACAACGTCAGGTCTGAATCTCAGCAGGATCATCTTTGCTTTTATCATTCCTAAAGTAAGTGTCAGGAAAAACTTTAGCAGTTTAAAAGGCGATTTGCCGGGGAAGGGTGCACTGTTTACAAACTTTAGTGGGAATCCGGCTTTTGGGACCATTTTGCCCTCAGCTTTATTTCTAATTCCAACATAGAGTATTTGTGCATCGGGAATCTTTTTTTTCAATGCGGTGGCAACTGCAAGTGCGGGACTAACGTGTCCGCCCGATCCGCCACCTGTAAAAATGAATTTCTTCGGGGTTTCAGACATGCCAACTCCTTTAGCTATCAGAATTCGATTGAAATTTATCAGAATGAGCGAATATTACAATCTTTTATGGACAAAGTTGAAAAAAAATCGAATTTCTGTTTCAATGAAAAAGTGTGTTTTGAAATCTTTCAGGAGATAGAAAATGAAAAAGTTCCTACTACTCTTAATTCTGTTGTCTGTGATTGCCGGTTGTCCCTCAAAAAAAGAAAATGAAAAAAAGGAAGTAGCTAAGCCAGAGTCTGTTGAAAAGACAATAGCTGATTATATAAAGATCAAAGGTTCCTATTCAGGATATATCTTTAAAGATGGCAGTAGAATGTATCTTGCACGGAAAAAGAACGTTGCACAGATCTATCTTGATTCCGCTGATGGAAAAAATAATTTTCAGTTGACTGACGGCGAAGATGCTGTTGGAGGTTATACTGTTAGTCCTGATGAATCTAAGTTTATCTATGTCTCGTCAAAAGGTGGAAACGAGCAGTATGACTTTTATCTTTACACGCTGAAGGATAGGTCACAAACAAAACTTCTTGTTGATGAAAAGATCCGTTATGAGGATCCGCGATGGATAAATGACAATGAGATCCTTTTTACATCCAACGAGGTTAATGGAACTGATTTTTATATCTATCATCTTGATCTTAAGACTGGGAAAAAGACACTGCTCGTTGAGAAAAAGGGCTATAATTCTATTACCGATGTGAAGTCAAAAGATGATTTTCTTTTTTACACTTTTGTCGGCAACAACATATCGGTTCCTTACAGATTCAAGGATGGAAAATACAGAAAGATAAGAGGAGCTTCAAAACAGAGAAGTTATACTCCTGTAGGTTATTTCATGGGCAAAATTCTTATGAAAACAAATGAAACCGCAGACATGGAGTATCTGGAGCTATGGAAAAACGGCAAAAAAGAGTCTTTTTTCAAGGATAAATGGGAAGTGGAATCGGTTGTAATTGATAGGGATTCAAGGGACAGAGCTGTTTTCTGTACAAACGATGAAGGTTATAGCAACTGCCGTTTCTACAACAAAGGTAAAGTTGAGAAAATGCCGCTTGATAAGTCGGTCGTGAGACTCGTAAGAATAAAGAACGGAAAAGTTATCTACAGGACGATGAATCCTGATCAGATAAGTTCACCGGAAGCTATTGACCTGAAGACAAAAGAAAAGATAACATTTGGATACAGGTTCAGTAATGGAATTGACGTTACAGGTTTTGTAAGTCCAGAACTTAAAAAGGCAAAAAGTTTTGACGGTGTGGAGATCCCATATTTTGTTTATACACCGAAAAATGGAAAAGCTCCGTATAAAACGATCGTCTATTTTCATGGAGGTCCGTCAAGTCAGTTCAGACCTTATTTTATTACAACTTTTCAGTATTATCTAAGCCTTGGTTACGCTATTGTTGCTCCAAATGTTCGTGGATCCTGGGGTTATGGTCAGGAATTTATGGATATGGATAACTATAAGCTGAGAATGAACTCGGTTAAAGACGGCAAGGCGGTTACAGATCATCTTGTAAAAGAAGGAATCTCAAAACCGGGGAATTTTATAGCGATGGGTGGAAGTTACGGTGGTTTTATGGTTGTGGCTTCAATGGCGCAGCATCCGAAAGATTACATGTGTGGAATTGACTCTGTAGGCGTGGTCGATTTTGTTAATTTTCTCGAAAATACAAAGTCTTATCGCAGAAAACTTCGTGAAGTCGAGTATGGGCCCCTTACGGATAAGGATTTTTTAAGATCGATCTCTCCGACGAACATGGTCGACACAATTGACGGTGCACTTTTTGTTGTTCATGGTGCAAACGATCCAAGAGTCCCTGTTTCAGATGCATACATACTCATCGAAAAGATGAAAAAGGCCGGAAAGAAAGTTGAAAAGCTTGTTTTTGATGATGAAGGCCACGGTGTAAGAAAGATGGATAATCGGATTATCTATTACAGTAAAAGCGCTGAATTTATTAAAAGCTGTAAATAATTAAAATAATCTGATAAAATTCCCTGTTTGTTGAAACAAAAGCACTGTCTATTATTTAATTGGAGGAAGATATGAGAAGGATTCTTGGGTTTTTAACTTTCACTTTTTTATCAACGATGCTTTTTGCTGAAGCGGTTACTTGTGAGAATGATAATGGAAGCTGCCAGTTCAACGAGGATGGTAGTTACGAATGTCTTTGTAGCGAAGATTCCTATGGTGATGGAATGGGTGTTGCCGGAACGGGCTCGGATGGTGATGTAATAATGCCGACTCAGGAAGAGTGCCTTGAAACAGTAAATGAAATGTGTGCACTTCCTGAAGGAGCTGTAACCTGTGAAAATCCTGCCGGAGAATGTTTTGTAATGGAAGACGGGGACTACTGGTGTGACTGTTATGATGGATCAGGAACAGGCGATGATGACAGTGAACCTGGAGATCCGGGAGAAGAGCCTTCAGTTGATTCGGATGAACCTGTATCAGAAGATAATTCGCCGAGTGTTGATGGTGAGAACGAGACAGAGCCTGCTGAGGAAAAGTGCGAAAATAACAGTGACTGCCGTGACGGTTTTATCTGTATGTCTGGATACTGCGTAGAAGAAGGCACAGAAGATCCTGAAAAAGAGGAATGTGAAAGTGCCCTTGACTGCAAAGCAGGTTATATTTGTATGGACGGATACTGTGTTGACAAAGATAGTGAAGATCCCGAAGAGGAAGCTCCTGAATGCGAAACGCTTCTTAAGGAAACCTGCGGAACAGAGGCCCCTGATCTTAATAAGATCTGTTCAGAGGAAGCACTTGAATTTTGTGCTGATGGAACTGCTATATATTTTGAAAAATGTGAAGATGAAAAAATTCCTGCTGAAATGATCGAAGAGATCAAAAATGGCACATGGAATGAGATTGCGCCGGATGTCGCAGAGTGCTGTAATGACTTTGAATATATTGAAGAAGAAATGGCAACATTCATTGACTGTCTGAAAAATAATGATTGTGAAGAGTGTTCAGAAGATTTTGAGGAAGCTGTTGGTGAAGATTATGGTGATTCAGGAAGTCAGTCTGGCGACGATATTGGAGATACTGCAAATGAAGATGATGGTACTGGTGGCGAAGGTTCCCAGACAAGTGAGGACCCGAAAGATTCAGCGAGTGATTCATCAGACGGTTGCAGTATGACTTTGATCTAATCTTGTAAATTTATCCATTCTAAACTAAAATACCTAAGTCATTATTATTTTTATTGAGGAAACTATGAAGCTTCATGTTTTTACACTGATCGTTTTTTCTATGTTTTTCTTTGTTGGCTGTGGTGGTGATGAGATTCCTGATGATGAACCTGTTCCATGTGAGACGCGATATGACTGTGAAGGTTCAATGCGTTGTATCGATGGTTTCTGTTCTGATAATTGTGTTGATAACACGGATTGCTCATTCGGGCAGGACTGTGTCAATGGTGATTGTGTGAAAAAAGAGGCTGTTTCCGATAACAGCAACGTTCCCGATGAAGTTCAGGATGAAGAACAGTCCGATGATGAAGTTGAAGATGACGCTGGGAAAATAGATGAAACTTCTGATGATGACTCATCAACTGAAACAACTGTCTGTAAGGAGCATACGGACTGCCCTGAGGATAAATACTGTTACAATGAACTTTGTATAAGCCCATATATAAACAAGTGGAGAATAGGACCAATTGATCTTTGTCTTAAAGATGAGAACGGTGATGGTGATAACTGGGATCCGAGTATTTCATTTAAGCCTGAACCTGAGCCTTTTGTGATTGCCTATCTCAATGATGATGAGATCTTTCGAACTTCTCCTCCTGATGATAGCCACTGTGCAGCTTTTCAGGACACTTATGATACATTTTTTATAGCCGCTGATACTCTTAAGTTCGATGTCTGGGATGAAGATGATGATCTTGATGTGACTGGTGGTGATGACCATGTTGATACGATCACTTTTTCTCCAAAGGTGAGTCATTTTAGAGCAGGTGAGATGGTTGGGACTGGAATGAGTAATATGAAGTCTTTTTCTATAAAGCTTGTTGAATCTCAGGAATAGATCTAAAGAAAAACAATACTACATCCGCTGTTGCCTTTATTTTGAGAATCATCATTTAATTCAGTATCTTGAGCTGTATCAGCATCATCGTCAGGAGCTTCATCTTCAATGATTGTTCCGCATTCAGACATGTCGATGTCTTCTTGGTTTTCAACGCAGTTTTCACTGTATGTGAGTTTGACCGGAAGCCCCATGTTTGTTCTATATATCGGCAGATCGTCAACTTCAATATAGGCTAACATCTCAAAAATTTCATTACGCTCTGCTCGTGGATCGATCTTGACGCTAAAACGCAGAAACAGAGTGTTTTCACAACTCAGATAGTCCTGGGCCGGGTCACAAGGTTGTAGTTCATTCACAATTAGCTTGCTTTGTGTCAGTGGGAATTCACTACCATTTTCATCAGGTACTTTTATCCAATTCTCTGAGATAAGCTCTTCTCTTTCAGGTGTAAGATCAGTGGAGTATTCAGTTGATCCTTCAACATAGGTCATCAAAAAGGGTATCTCTGCTTTGATTTTTATATTATTTACCGGTTTGTATCCCCAAGCCTGGAGCCTGACCGCAAAAGAGTATTCAAGGTCTGAATGGCACCAATGGCCTTCATCTTTTGAAGGAGTACATGCTACAAGCTCTTCATGGCTAGTGGATCCTAATCTTGACGGCTTAATCTGATCAGTCGAAACGATCACAAGGCTTGTTGACACATCATCAGTGTTTGCTCCGTATTTGAGTTTGATCGAAGTTGTCTCCTCATTAAAATGAGATGCATATGATCCATTAACACTTGAATCCATAATAAAAGTGTCAGCTTCAATATTTTGTTCAATGTTTTCAGTATCAAGAACAGGGGGCGTTCCCCCGATACATGTAGATTCTGTATCACTCCAGCCGTAGGTTGATGAAATTGAATTAAAAATATCCGTGTAGTCAGGAGTAGTAAAATTGTTCTCGTGTGCCGGATAAAATATGTTGCATTCGTCATGTAGTAACAACCATTCTTCTTGATCTCCTTTGACCCAGATCCCTTCAGAAACTTCTTCAGGAACTGATGGAATCCCAAGGTTGCCAAGATGGTTGAGAAAAGTCATGTGAATTTTAGGATCATGGTTTAATTCAAATCCTGAGAGTTCTGATTCCAGATATTCATTTTTTAAATGTTCAAAATTGTCATAAATATAAACATTTTTTGGAGCGATCTCAGTTGAAGAATAGACAAGAACAATACTCCAGTCTGAAAGAGTTGCCTCCGGATGATTTTCATCTTTAAAGCAGTCAATTCCTTTAACAGAGTAATCTCCGTAAAGTGAGTATCCATCATATTTAAGCCCCAGATCTCTGCCATTTTCATGGATATCTTGGAAAAAGTTTGTGACATCAACTCTATAAACGAAATAAGAAGTATCAAAACCATTATCTTCAACAGAATTAAACTCAAAACCTTGTGGATTGGTCACAATTCCCGGAGAAGCTGTAATGGTCTCTGAGTTTTTTATCTGTTGATCTGCCGAGATATAGCTGAGTTCAACTTCATTATCTGTCGGATTATTCTTTTCATTTAGGGGATGTGTGCCAGTCCAGATAAGAAAAGCTCTCTCAATGTATGAATCTCCGGGAATATGTGAAATATCTAGAAAGAAAGTGCTGCCATTTGAATCTCCAATGCAGTTATAATTTTCATCAAGGTTACTTTTAAACATTACAAAATAGTCAAGAGGCTCATCAATCCATTTAAGATCTTTTCCATTATATTTTGAAACTTCCGGGCCAAAAGATGCAAAAAGTAGTGTGGAAAACAGAACAATTATGGAAAATAGGATCAATTTTTGCATCTGGTTCTCCTCAAATAATTGAACATCCGCAACCTAAAGTTTTGAAATCATTTTTTTCATCAGAACTTGAATTGTCAGGAGTTCCATATTGATTTGATCTGATGGGAACTCCGAAAACAGGGCTCTCTTTTTCAGTCTCAATTTCATATATCTCAAAACTGAAATAATCGTATTCTTCAAGCTCAATTTCGGCACTTAAAATATAATATTGATACGCGTCTTGCTCAAGCTCTATATTTACATTGAGCTCAACTTTGTCTGTTATCTCTTCAATGGTCTTTTCAGTGATTAGTTCGTCTTTTTCCCCATCGTTATCAGTATCTGAATAAAGGGTGATTCTGTTTATTTTTTTGCCAAATTGAACCATATTTTCATCAGATATCTGAACTTTGATCTTAGTGATTTTGTCATTACTTCCTTTTGAAATTGCCTTGATCTGTAATATATCGACATTCTCGGAAATTAGAGGTTCTTCTTTGAAAGTTGGATCCTTTTCACCTCTGGAAATTGTAATGGCATTATCGGGAATAAGTTGAAACTTGTTAAATGTTATTGGAAGTCCTGAAATTTCAGTGTTGGAGGCATCATCAATTATAATGCCGTCAATTTCAATTGAAGGCGTGAATGATGCTTTTCCGGGAATAGGATTGTCGCCTGTATAAGACATCGTCCCAACTATCAGGAAATGATTCACTTCGTTAGCCCAGAAATAATCCTCGATTACTATTTCCGTGTAGTCATCATTTTTGTTAACAGGATAAGCAACAATAGGTTCATTATCAACAATACCGTCATTGTTTATATCCCAGACTAGATAAAGGAGAGAGTCAACGATGTTTTTGTCGTCTTTATCAAACTTGATATTAAGAGTGGAAAATCTATATGCACAGTCACTAAGACTAGATGGTTCTATTGAAAATTGTCCAAGAACAACTCTTTCTTCTGCTGGAATATATACGATATCATCAAGAGGGTAGATGTCTTTATTAGATATGGTGTAATCATTTTGGCATGGGATTGGAGTGGGAATGTCTTCTCGGCATATTCCATAGTTTTCACCTTCCTCAATATCACAATATTGATATTTGGCACAATCAGCATCGGTTTTACAAATCTTAGGTCCGAAATCTCCGCCACATTTTGAAAGATCAGTATATTCATTGGGAAAATCACATCCGGTAGCGGTGTTTTTGAGTATTAGCGGAATTCCAAGATTTGTTTTATAATTTGGAGATCCGGTTGTTTCTATTGAAGCTGATGCTTCAATTACATCGTGTTTTTGAATGTCCACCCTAACTTTTGCTCTATATCTCACCATAATAAGATTATAGCATGTCAGATAATCATCATCAGCGTCGCAGAACTCAGTTGCTTCGGCAACTTTAAACCCTTCTTTAAGGGGAAATCTGTTGTTTTCAAGATCAGGGACTCTTTTCCATTGATGAACAACCCTTTCACCGGAAGACTCATAAAATTCTGCCCCATATTCTGTGGTTCCAGGGATATATTCCATACCAACTGGAATTGATGCTTTTACGATCACGGGAGGTGTAATATTGTTTCCCCAATTTTGAATTCTGATAGCAAAAGTGTGCTCTCCATTTTCACACCACTTTCCATCTTCATTTGCGGGAGTACAGGCAACAAGTTCAGCTCTGCCTGGGATATCAAAGGTTGGAGCTTTTGTGTCAGTTGAAACGATCATGTAGTTTGTGATGTACCAATCTTGATTAGCTCCAATTTTTAAGCCAATACGCTGTCCACCTTTGTTAAAATGAGCTGCATAACTTCCGTCAATTGAGGAATCTAGCAAAAAAGTATCGATATCAATGCCATGTTCTATTGTTTCATAATCCCAGACAGGAGGAGTTCCCCCAATACATGTTGGTTTCTCATCATTCCAACCATAAACTGAAGAAATTGAATTATAAACTTCGGTGTAGAAAAGTGTGTTAATTCCGTTAGTTTTCTGAGATTCCGGGTTACAGTCGTTACTTAAAAGAAGCCAGCCAACCTGATCTCCCTGAACTTGAATTCCTTCGGGAATTGCCGGTCCACCATTTGGGTTTTCCAGTGAAGCAAGGTTTGGATCTCCTTCGTGTGTTGCCAAAGTTATTTTTACCTTCGGATCAGTTGGAAATTCAAATCCAAGTACATTCATTTCAATCTGTTCGTGCCATCTTGGAGCAAATTCATCATAGATATAGATATTTTTAGTATTTATTTCCGTTGATGTATATATGAGAATAATTGACCATCCCGAAACCATGTTTGAGGCTTCAATATAACTTGAATCAGATGCGCACGTTAATCCGGAAAGATTATAATCTCCGTAAAGTGAATATCCGTCATGTTCAAAACCGAGGTAGCGACCAGCTTCGTGAATTTCTTTGAAGAGATATGTGACATCAACTCTATAGGTGAAGTAGCTGTGATTCGGGTTGTCGAAATCTTTAAATCCTTCAAATTCAAATCCACCGTCTTCAGATGTTTTATAAGCTTTTTTTGCTGTAACGGTTTCTTCTAAAATAATTTCACCGTCAGTAGAGTTATATTTGAGCGTCACTTCATTATCTGTCGGTTCATTTAAGTCTGCAATGGGAACGGCCCCTGACCAGACAAGAAATGCTCTTTCAATAAGTGCGTCCTGCGGAATGTGAGTTGAATCAAGCGTGTATGTTGTTCCGGTTGTTTCATTAACACATTTGTTTTGCCCGTTTTCAGAATCTGTTTCAAGATTACTTTTAAACATGACGTGATATCCGTAGGCTCCGTCTTCCCAGACAAGTTTCTCACCATCATAAGTTGAGATTTCAGAGTCTGAAATTGAGGCCATAAGATTGGCGGTGAAAATAAGAAAAATGAGAAAAAATATGATTTTAGAATGCTTCAAGCTAATCTCCTCTTTCCAGAAATTCCAATACCGTATAAAGCTATTTTAAACCGTAAGATATTAATGTCAAATGGAAATGTTGTCGATTAATTCATCAAATGACATTTCCTGTCTGATGCCGAGTCTTGTAAGAGCAAAATCATATTTTGTAGGGTCTTTGGGAGATATTTTTCTGAATTTTTCGGTGATTTCAATTGCCGTTTTCCAGTTTGCGGCTTTTCTTTTTGTAAAGCCAAGAATTTTTGATGCTCTGTGCATGTGAGTGTCAAGAGGAATTATGAGGTCAGCAGGATCTACTTTTTTCCAACCACCTGGATCAACATTGTCGGATCTCACCATCCATTTAAGATAGAGATTAAGACGTTTACATGCTGAACCTTTTAAGGGAGAAGGTAGAAGATAACTTTGCTTTCCTGAATTTAGAAAATCCGTGAAAGATACAAGCCTATCAGTGGTCGTTAAGTTCATTTGTGACAGAAAAAGATTTTCAAGAGAATCATATTCATTCACTGCTCTTTTTATGCCTGAAAAAAGACGTGCAATGTCTTCATCGTTTGTGAATCTGTGCTTAAAACCTTTAAATGTTTTAAGAAATTCAGTTTCACTTGAATGTTTAATAAATTCAAATGGTTGACCGTTCATCGGTTTGAGTAGTTTTTTCACAGATTTAAGAATTTGTGCAACTCTACCATAAGCCACACTTGAAGAAATAAGACCGACAATTTCCCGATCTTTCACATCTTTAAAATCATAGAGAAACATCAGTGGATCAGGATCAACAAAATCGCGCCTGTTCAGCTTTATATATAAACCGTCAAGAAGCTGTTGTGTTTTCATAAATTCCCTCCAAAAAGCTTATAGATTCTAAAATTGAAGAGACTTTAAGTCAAGTACGCAATTGACAATGTATTTGATAAAGTTTATTATCAATGTGTATAAAACAGGTGAAAGGGAAGAAGATGAGAAAGATTCTGATAGTTATAATCCTTATAGTTACATTCTCCCTTTCAGCGCAGGAGCATCCCAAGAAATTTAGGGACAGAACTGAATATTTCTCCATTTCCCTCGCTGGCAGTGCAATGGGGCTTGGACTACAACTTTCTTCTCCGACTCTGAAGTGGAAGTATGTTTTCTGGGAAATTGTGAATGTTGAGGGCGTTTTTCCAACGTTTGGATATTTTACGATAGGTGGCGCGGGATATACCAAGTTAGGATATTATCATTATTTTACTCAAAAATCGGAGTTGAGAGTTTCTGCGGGTTTTGGGGGCGGATATTTTTTTGGGAATAGTCCATTCGACATGATCAATGAATCTAATTGTGACTATAGTTCGGGAGCGTGTCGTTTTTACGGTTTTTATCTTCAGCCGGAAGTGAGTTATGTTCACAATTTCAATGAAAAATACGCACTTGCAATAGGTGTTCAATTTCCATTGATTTTTCCACGTTTTTTTAAATATCCATATAAACTATTTATTGGTTTCAGATACTGATTCATGTTTGACATTACACTCCTTAGAGATTATTATTCATCGGGAAACTGGGAGTCATGAGGAAAATATGTCAGAAATGAAATACAGACTTGGTCTAGATCTGGGATCGGTAAGTCTCAACTGTGTGATCACTGATGTAGATAACAAAATAATTTTCAGGAAATATATAAGAACTCAGGGAAAGCCGATTGAAACTGCGATTGTTCTTTTTAATGAAATTAGAGAAGAACTTGGTGACGTTTCTTTTTCGGGTGCATATGTTGCCGGTTCAGGAAAGGAGCTTATCGCAAATCCAACGGGTATCTTTCCAGTTAATGAAATTGTAGCCCACGCGACAGCTGCCTGGACGTTTTATCCTGAAGTTGAAACCGTTTTTGAAATTGGTGGCCAGGATTCAAAATATATTTCAATTGGAAAAAGCAGTTCAGGAAAACACTATCTTAAAGATCACGCTTTTAATGAACTTTGCGCTGCTGGAACAGGAGCTTTTCTTGATCAGCAGGCTCAGAGGCTCGGGGTAACGATCGAAGAACTTGGTGAAATGGCGACAAATGCGAAAGGTGTTGCAAGCGTAGCAGGCAGATGCTCTGTTTTTGCAAAGTCAGATATGATCCACCTTCAGCAGAAAGCAGTTCCTCAGGATGAAATTGCCGCAGGTCTTTGTTTTGCACTTGCAAGAAACTATCTTGCTTCACTTTGCAGAGGTCAGGATCCACCTTCTCCAATAATTTTTCAAGGAGGAGTGGCCTTTAACAAAGGTGTTATCCGTGCTTTTAGAGAACTTCTAAATTTAAAGGAAGATGAACTTATTATTCCTGAAAACTCTGATGTAATGGGAGCCTTGGGATGTGCAGTTCTTGCAGGAGAGAAAAATCTTGAAAAAGAACTTAATTTAAATGAGATAGTTGACCTTCTTAAAAAAGCACCAAAAGATGGTGATGATGAATCTGACCTTAAACCGCTTGAAAAAACAAAAGAAAATGATGTTGAGGCGAAAGAGGCAAAGGACTTCAACCCTCCTTACTTTCTGGGAATAGATGTAGGATCTGTAAGTACAAAATCGGTTATTATTGATTCTTTGAAAAATATCGTTGTCTCTGCCTATCTTCCAACAGCAGGGCTACCCGTAGAAGCTGTAAGAAACGTGTTTGAAGAACTGAAAAAGGAACTTGATGACGATGTTGAGATAACTCACTGCGTTGCAACTGGTTCAGGAAGACACCTTGCAGGCGTTCTTCTTGGCGGAGCAACGGTCATTGATGAGATCTCTGCCCAAGCTATATCTTCAATTTATTGTTTTCCTGAAGCTGACACTATTATTGAGATTGGAGGACAGGATTCAAAGTTTATAAAGCTTAAAAACGGCAGGATCGAAAGCTTTAAGATGAACAGAGTCTGTGCCGCAGGAACCGGCTCATTTCTTGAAGAACAGGCAGGAAGACTTGGAATAAATATAAAAAAAGAGTTTGCGAACAAGGCTTTTGAATCTCAAAAACCGGCACGACTTGGAAGCAGATGCACAGTGTTTATGGATTCGGATCTCGTTCATCATCTACAGCGAGGAACGTCAACGCAAGATCTATGCGCTGGATTAGCCTATTCAGTGGGTGAGAACTATGTTGAAAAAGTTGTAGGTTCTTCGCCATTTGGGAAAAAGATAGTTTTTCAGGGAGGAGTTGCACGAAACCTAGCTGTGAAAAAGGTTTTTGAAGAGTTGACCGGTGAGGTTGTTTATCTTCATCCATATCCGGAAATTAGTGGAGCTTATGGTGCTGCTTTAAAAGCAGTTGATGAGTTTTTAAAAAAAGAGAAAAAGCTAAATGGATTCAGGGTTTCCAGTCTTGAAATAGAGGCTCATACTCAGACTTTTGAGTGTAGAAAATGTGAAAATGTCTGTGAGATCAGAAAAGTGACAGTAAAAGGTGGGAAAGTAGCATATTTTGGAAGTGTCTGTGGACGTTTTGAAAATATGTCAGATGAAATGATTCCGGCTAATGACGCCTTTGAGGTAAGGGAGCAGTTTTTACACGATTGCGTTGAAAAAGGTGAGGTGAAAAGAGGAACGATAGGATTGCCTTACGCTCTTACCATGACTGACTATCTTCCTTTCTGGGGGACATTTTTTAATAAACTTGGGTTTAAAACGGTTTTTTCTGAAAAAACAAATTCAAAGATTGTTGAAGACGGCCAGAGACATGTTCCGGCGGAATTCTGTTATCCCATTAAAGTTCTTTTTGGTCATGTGATCGCTCTTGATGGAAAAGTTGACCGTATTTTTGTTCCTCATCTTCGTATGATGGTTCCTCCAAAAGAGAAGACTTATAGATACGCCTGTCCATATACTCAGGCGGCGCCTTATGTTATTAGAGAAAATCTTAAAACTGAGAGTAGTATTCTGACACTGGAATATCCGCTTGATAGAGAAATGAATTTCTGGCTTAAAGAAGTTGCAAAAGAACTTGAAATCGATATTGGCGAAATAAAAGTTGCTCATGATCATGCTAGGAATGCACAGAAAAATTTTGAGAATTTCTGTATTGAGAAAGGAAAAGAAATTCTTGAAACATTAAAAAAGGAAAAAAGACGTGGAGCGGTGCTGATTGGACGTCCCTACAACACGACAGATAGGCATGTGAATATGAACATGGCTAGAAAACTCAGGAGTTTTGGAATTGAGCCCATACCTTATGATTTTCTTCCAATGGGGGATGATAAACTTCCTGAACTGTGGTCAAGAATAAGATGGGGATATGGAAGAAAACTTGTTCAGGCGGCAAGAGTTCTTAAAAAACATGATTTTCTAGGAGCTGTTATAGTTACCAACTTCGGTTGCGGTCCAGATGCGTTTATTGATCAGTATCTTGAGTACGAACTGAAGCATACACCGAATATTGTTATTGAGCTTGATGCTCATCAGGCTGAAGCTGGACTTGTAACGAGACTAGAGGCATTTTCAGAGAATTTCAGAATAGGTGACGGGAAAAACATCAGAGTTGAGGGAAGAGATCCGGGAAAACCGAGAATTCCGCTTAGAGAATATGTCTATTATATTCCTGCATTTTTTGATCATGCCTACGGGATTACAGGAGCTCTAAAAGCTGCCGGATGTAAAACAGTTCTTCTGCCACCGACTGATGAGGAAAGCTGGAATCTGGGCATAAAATATTCATACGGCAGAGAGTGTCACCCTTTTGTTTCTTTTGTCGGAGATCTTCTAAAAGCTGCAAAAAAACCCGATTTTGATCCAAAAACAGCCTGTTATTTCGGGCCATCATACTTCGGGCCTTGTCTTCTTCCCCAGTATCTGCTTGCAGCGCATCTTATTTTCGAAAGACTGGGACTTGAAGATGTGACTGTCATGAATATCACCGATGAAACAAATATGGCGGAACTTGGTCCTGCCTATATGGTGAGAATGGCTCTTGGGGTCTATACGATTGACCGCTTTTTTAAATGGAAAACGGAGATACTTCCCTATGAGAAAAATCAGGGTGAGATAGAAAAAATATACAGAGAAATCATTTTTGATCTTGAAGAAGGTCTTGAAAAAGGTGGCTTCTTTAAAAGAATAAAAAGGGGCGTAAAAAGACTGAAAGCTATTGAACTTGTTAAAGACGGTTCAAAACCTAAGATCGGCATTGTCGGTGATATCTATACGAGAATAAATGAACACTCTAACAATAATTTGTATGACAGACTTAAAGGCATGGGGTATGAAGTCTGGACAGCATGTTCTCTGATCGATGTTTCTTTCCTTGGTATGGAGCAGCTTCATGAAAAACAGAAAAGAGAAGGAAAGTCCGTAAAAAGCTTTTTTACAAAAGGACTGCTACCCGCAATAAAGATGGCAAGAAAGCTTGTCGACCGTCATTTTCCGGAAACAATAAGGACTCCTCAGGAGCGGAACTATAAGGCAGTGAAAAAAGTGAATTCAAAATATTCCAATGTCTGGATTGATAAGGCTCTGTCCTTAAACATTAATAGAATTGAAGAGTTGCATCAAAATGGAGCTGACGGGGTCATTAATGTTATGTGTCATAACTGTATGCTGGGAACTGTTACAGCTTCTCTAACAAAAAGCATGAGAAAGGATATGGATGATCTCCCGATGTGCAGTCTGGTTTATGAGGGATTAAAATCGACACACAACATCAATCGATTAGAAGCCTTCGTTCATCAGGTAGAGTCCTTCAAGAAGAAGTAGTGTTTCGTATGCACCGATATCGACAAACTCAATGGAGGACCAAATGAGCGAAAAGATCTACAACTCGATGCTTGAACTTGTCGGAAATACTCCGATAGTGAGATTAAATGGAATGAGCCGGGAGACTGGTGCTGAAATTCTTGCAAAAATTGAATATTTTAATCCTATGTCAAGCGTTAAGGATCGTGTGGCCCTTTCAATGGTCGAAGATGCCGAAAAAAGAGGTGTTCTTAAAAAAGGTTCTGTTATAGTTGAACCTACAAGCGGGAATACTGGTGTTGGACTGGCCTTTGTGTGCGGAATAAAGGGTTATAAGCTCATTCTTACGATGCCTGATACAATGAGTGTTGAACGGAGAAAGCTTCTTAAAGTTCTTGGAGCGAAGCTTATTTTAACTCCCGGAGCAAAGGGAATGAAAGGATCGATTGCCACGGCTACGGAACTGGTTGAAAATAATGATAACCACCTTATGCTTCAGCAGTTTGAAAATCCTGCAAACACTGAGGCTCATGTAAGAACTACAGCGGTTGAAATAATAAATGATTGTGATGGTAAAGTTGACATCTTTATTGCCGGAGTAGGTACAGGCGGAACCTTGACAGGTGTTGGGAAAACTCTGAAAAAAGAACTGGGAGATGTAAAAGTCGTTGCAGTTGAGCCGGATGATTCGGCAGTTCTCTCCGGTGGTTCTCCAGGACCTCATAAGTTTCAGGGAATAGGAGCGGGTTTTATCTCAAAAATAACTGAAGTCGATATTATTGATGAGATTGTAAGAGTTGTAGCAAAAGATGCGTTTGTGGAGGCAAGAAAAATTGCAAAAGAAGAGGGGATTTTCTGCGGAATTACCTCCGGAGCTGTTCTTACAGCTGCCAGAAAAATTGCTTCAAGACCTGAAAATAAGGGGAAAAGAATTGTGATAATTATTCCTGATACAGGCGAAAGGTATCTTTCTACTGAACTTTTTGGTTAATTAAGCGATCCGATAGTTTTTTCAACTGCTTCAAGTATTTTATTAGATTTTACAAGTTTCTGCATTTCAGTGTGATCCGGATAAAGCGGTCTGTCAATTTCAAGGAAATCAACATGTTCTCTTATCTTTTTCTTAGCAGTTGCAACGCCAGTTCCTTCATTTTCGAATTTTCTGATGTCAAGAGCCTGAGAAGCAGCCATAAATTCAATTCCAAGAATTCCACAGGCATTATGATAGATCTGGAAATTTTTGATTGCTGTGTTCATGCCCATTGAAACAAAATCTTCCTGATCTGCAGCGGCAGGAATCGATTGGATCGAAGCTGGCGTGCACAGAATCTTCTGTTCAACTATCTGAGTGTCAGCTGTGTACTGAGAAAGCATAAGGCCACTGAAAAGTCCGGGATTTGTTGCAAGAAAAGGAGGAAGTCCTACTGAAAGAGCAGGATTGTTAAGTCTGTTCATTCTTCTTTCACTTAAAACGCTTACCATTGTCACAGCCTGTCCAACGATTTCCATTGGAAGAGAAACAGGAGTTCCCTGAAAGTTTGCTCCGCTAAGAGCCACATCTTTTTCCGGAAAGAAAACCGGATTATCACATACTCCACTAAGCTCTACCTCGACTTGAGATTTTGCCCATTTAACAGCGTCATGTGCTGCTCCAACAACCTGAGGAGTTGAGCGCATTGAATATGCATCCTGAACCTTGACCTTAACTTTTCCGGAGAGCAGATCACATTCTTCAACAAGTTTTCTGATAGATGCCGCACATCTTATTGCACCCGAAAATCCTCTTGCAACATGGATGTCCGGAAGATATGGTTTGAGATTTGCTTTTAGAGCAACAAGTGACATAGCTGCTGCAATCTCAGCCTGTTTAAGCCATCTTTCAACATCGTAAATCAGCAGAGCGCTCATTGCTGTGAGCATGTTTGAACCATTAATTGCTGCAAGACCATCTCTTGCTTTAAGTCCGGGAGCAATGATGCCGGCTTTTTTGTAAGCCTCTTTTGCAGGGAGAAGTTCGCCTTTATAGTAAGCTTCACCTTCCCCAAGGAGTGTGAGTGCGATCTGACTCATTGGTGCAAGATCTCCGCATGCTCCGACAGATCCTTTCTGACAGACAAAAGGAGTAACGCCTTTATTTAAAAGTTCAACAAAAGTCTGAGTTATTTCAGGTCTGCAGCCACTGTTTCCGTGTGCATGGACATTTATTCTTGAGACAAGTGCTCCACGAACGTATTCAAGTGGGGCAGAATCAC
>Ga0222695_1000342_pt1 | contig 27759 bp, 24 predicted proteins | sample AntAcemetage1398_FD_179834 | JGI IMG/M metagenome (GOLD analysis project Ga0222695, IMG submission 179834) | Saline water microbial communities from Ace Lake, Antarctica - #1398 | ecosystem: Environmental > Aquatic > Non-marine Saline and Alkaline > Saline | place: Antarctica: Ace Lake...
GCCACGCACCGCCCGCACCGCATACAGCCATCAAAGAAAATCGCATCACCCAGATCAAATTCGCCTGCCCCTTCCTCAACACACAGGACGTTCGGTTTGGAAGCGCCCTGGAAATAGATGCCTGCAGGTGCCCCCAGAACATGAAACAGCTTGGTATAAGGGATCATCGCGATAAAACCGAGGCAGATGAGCGTGTGTCCCCACCAGAGATATGGATAGAAGCACTCGGCTCCAGCGCCCGAAAAAAGACCGCCTATCCACCAGCCCACAAAGGACCAGGCACCCCATGAAGGTTGCTGGGAAGCTAAGCGAAGACCTTCCAGCACAAATCCTGAAAGACCCGCTATCAGAAGCCACAAAGGTACAATAGCATCTTCCAACCGCCTTTCGAGCCGGGGAATCCGCTGGAGATATCTGCGAATGAGAGCCCAGATGATCCCTGTTAGGAGTATTAGCCCGCCCACCTCCATGATCAGGGAAAAAATCAGATACGCCGTACCCTCTAAGAACGTAAAGATATAGTGGTGGATGGCCAGCAGAGAAGTGCCGATGAAAAGGGACAGAAACCCCCAGAAGATAAAGAGATGCATCATGCCAGCGGCAATATCGCCCTGAAGCACGCGTCGTCCGAGAAAGGTATCCAGGATCATCCTCTGGAGTGCGTCCCCTGAAAAAGGAAGCTCCCGGGATCTCGCGCTCTTTTTCCATACATAGATGTGAGCGCCCACACCGGCTAAAAAAATCCCTGTGGCTAAGCCCGCCAGCACGTAGAAGATGCAAGCATCCTCGATCTGCCAGAACATGATACGATAGGGTGTCATGGAAGCTCTCTCATAAGCCCTGATAAACCAGACAGAAAATGCCTCACGCAAAGGCGCAAAGCCGCAGAAAACCTACAGCCTATTCGCAACAAACCAGTCCCCAACCTTCTGTGAATGTGTTATGCCGCATCAACAACGATCTTCGCAATTTCATTTTCAGTCATAGTTTTTTCTTGGCCGCCTTACCTGAGTAAAAAGTTGAATCACCATTCATTCTTCAGAAATTGTTTCCTCATTCCTCAATTCATGTTTAAATATTGCGTATTTTTTTATTGACTTGTCAAAGCATTTATTTTTATATTCGTATAAGATTTTCTTATATACGAGAAGTTTTACTTATAGGATTTACCATGCGAATCAATCTTAACCAGCTCAGGGCCTTTTTCTTGGCGGCAAGGGAACGGAGCATCACCAAGGCGGCCCAAGCCCTTTACGTTACCCAGCCGGCGGTCACCATGCAGATAAAATCCTTAGAGCAGGACCTGGAGGTTAAACTCTTCAGGAAATATGGGAAGGGCCTTGATCTTACCGATGCAGGTGAGGTCCTTTTCGGTTATGCCGAAAGGATGTTCGAGATTGTGGAAGAGATGGAGTATGTCCTCAAGGGACACGCCGACTCGACCCATGGCTCCCTCACTATCGGCACAACGCGCAGTTTTGCGAGACACCTCATGCCGGGGCTTCTGGCCCGCTTCCAGAAACGCTTCCCCAAGGTGAAGGTCATTCTCAAAGTGGGGAGTTCCCAGGAAATTGCGGACGGTGTTTTGGACTTCACATACGACGTCGGCACCATCGGCAGGCTGCCATATAAGAGCAAGCTAAAGGTCATCCCCTATACGAGAGAGGAATTCTGTCTGGTCGTATCAGCCCAACACCGATTTGCGAAATGTACAGATGTGTCCCTCAAGGACCTTCAGAACGAACCGATTATCATCAGAGAAAACGGATCCGGCTCAAGATATGCCATCCTCTCCCTGCTCAGTTCTCACGGGATCAATCCCTCGGTTCTGTTAGAGGCCGGCAGCGTGGAGTTCATAAAGGAATATATCATCAAGGGTCAGGGCATATCCTTTCTCTATAAGCCTGAGATCAGGTTGGAAGCCACCCTGGGTCTTCTCAAGCCTGTGCCGGTTAACGAAGGTCCTATCTTTGTGCAGACCGACACCGTCTTTCCCAAAGGCGTCGATCTCTCACCGCCAGTAAAGGCATTTCTCCAGTTGATCGAGGGGGAGGTGCAAGGATAACCATGTAGTGGTCGGGATTTATTCGCCGCCTTTTTGAAGAAGCCGATCCATACCCTACAGCTATGCCTTCGCAAAAAACCCTATCAATATAGGCCGTATAACCCCCAATTTAGCCTCAGTTTCCGCAGGTCACTCATAGGGGGTGTGGGGGCGGGGCGGGGTTCCTCAAGATTGACAAGAGCAGGGATAGGCCGTATCATGCTGAGCATACAGGGTATGATGACAGCCAAAGAGATTGTTGAAAAGCTTACGGTCAAGGTGTTGAAGGAAGCATGACCGGATCGTCTTGAGGGAAATTATCTTGCGTTTCGAACCGGGAGTGCCCGGGGGTGATAGGTGAGGGACTGATCTTTCCAGCCTTTGGGGCCGAGATTGAAATGGAAAAAGGCGGAAACCTCGGTAGTTTCATTCCACTCCCAGACAGGGCAGCAAGTCAAATGGATCAGGTTTGTGATGTGACAACCGCCTTTGCAGCCGCCGGTAGGAGGGCGCGTATTGGTAACGTTGGGGTCGTACAGGCCGGCCAGTTCATCCTGGGTGGGCATACGCCAGTCGGTATAACCGCCTCCCCTGTAGTTGCTGCAGTAGCTCTTGGCTTCTCCCCAGGTTATGGGACCCCCGTTATCCTTTGCGGCCCACATGAGATCTGTGTCCGTATCTTCAACCGTCCCGTTGTTATATGCTACAAAACGGCCGTCCATGGCAACCGCTTTGATCTGGGAACGGTTGGAAGCGCTGTTTTCATCCCCCGTTACACAGCCTGCCGATAGAATTACTACAATCACGAATATGGCTATCTTTTTCATTGTCCATCTCCCTGCAATTTCCACTTTGCAACTCCATATGCTCGCATCGCTCAAAGATCCCCGCATCTGCCTTCAGGGTGGTGAATATCATACCTCAGTCAAATCAAAAGGTCAAGGATGGGCAAAGCGGTGCCGGTATTTTCGGTCAAGCACTAATCAAGATGTGCTACCGCTTCCCCGCACGATCTCCCGGTTTCATAAGGCTTCGATTGCATAGAATGGATCAGGGAAAGCATATCTCCAAACAAAATGATGTATCTTATATGGTGTTTATGTTAGAAAAAGTTGTGTAAGTCTGGCGTCTGGATGTTGCTCATGCCAGATCAGAGGCAACAGAAACTTTTTATCTGAGTAAAGGGAGGAATACTTATGAAACCTCAAAGAAACTGGTGGATTGTTCTGGTTGTTGTGGCGGTGATGAGTCTGGCCCTGGCAGGATGCGCGTCGTTGCAGAAAAGTGCTGTGAAGGATGTGGAGGATCTGCTCACAAGGGCAGGTTTCAGGCAAATGCCTGCCAATACTCCCCAGAAATTGGCCCATCTGAAGAGCCTGCCACAGAATAAGATCATCCGTCGAACCCGTAATGGCAATCCCTATATTGTGTATGCAGATGCTTCATATTGTATCTGTATGTATGTAGGGAATGAGACCAACCTTCGGCACTACCGTAACCTGGAAATTCAGCAGAATGAGAACCCTGTGGAATTATTGAACCAGCCAGGAATCGTGACAGGGGAGGAGTGGTCTGATGTCTGGGGACCGTAGAAATATCTTTCTTGAAATCTCTACAATTAAGCTCGTAAAGAGTCAGAAATGACCGATTTTCGTCATTCCCGCGAATGCGGAAACCCAGGGAAATCAATCCCACCGCGGCGGGAGTGACGGCCTTGGAGACTTTTTACGGATGTATCAAATTTTCCTGATTTGTGGATCAGGCCTTCAGGTAAAGACCCTTGCCCGTAACCTTTATTTTACCGCGTTTCTTCAGCCTGTAAACAATATCTCGTATTTTCCTGCCCTCAAAGCCTGTCCTTTTTCTCAAGGTAGCGCCGTCAACTCCTTTCTTGAATCTTTTGATGATCGCTAATACCGCATCACTATCAGAGGTTTTTTTTGGCTTTTTGGCTTTTGGCAATGCCTTGGCTCTTGGCTTCTTGGAGACCTGTGGTTTGTCAAGCTTTTTCACCTTTTTCATCAGCTTTTCAACTTTGTCTGTCGCCAAGTTCAGTGATTTCAACACCGCCTGCAAATCCTTTTTCAGTTGTTTCATCGTTTTCCTCCTTTGGAATCTGTTTTTAGATATCCACCCTCTCTTTCAGCTCTTTACCGCATTTGAAGAATGGTAGTTTTTTCGGCTTTACCTTGATCTGCTTTCCTGTTTTCGGGTTCCTCCCGGAGTACCCGTCGTAACGTTTCACCTTGAAACTGCCAAGGCCTCGGATTTCTACCCTCTCACCATTTGCCAGGGCATTTGACATCTCACTGAAAACTAAATTCACTATCTCCTCAGCCTTCGTTTTTGTGAGATCTTCACCCTTACTCAGCGCCTCTACCAACTCAGATTTAGTCATATTCCCTCCTGATAGATTCATTATGAGCCAAACTCATAGGGCAGTGGCGGCCAAATGTCAAGCAATTTTGAGAGGTTGTTATCTATCGACGTAACTTCTCAATAATTCCGGGCGAATCAACTGGATTCCCGCTTTCGCGGGAATGACTAAATGAGCTAAGTTCCCGTCATTCCCACAAAAGCGGGAATCCAGGGATGTGGCTATTGACACACCAGTCCGTACTCGGTAATATTTGTGAAGCTGTGAGCCCAGAGAGCCCCGCTTTGGTTATCCCACAGGGAATTTAGTCTACTGCAATTTGAATGACACAAGGAGTGATGGAGTATTGGTGATGGAGTGTTGAAGATCCCGTGTTCAGGGGAATTGAAATAGCTACCTGATAACTTATGGAGATAATGGACAAACCCAGTTCCTGAAAACTCGTTGTCTTTTATGGTTTTTCCAACACTCCAATTCTCCAGGTCAACCCTGTCAGGCAGGGCCATTTGCCTCTGCCTCTCACAGGGCGGGAAGGGCCAGGATTTCTACCATCTTATATTGGGAACGGGAACAGTGACATTCAGTCTTGAAAAATTCGACGTGATAGTGGTAGGTGCAGGCCCGGGAGGATCTGCGGCGGCAATGAAGTGCGCACAAAATGGTTTCAGGACACTCATCTTAGAAAAAAGAAGATTGCCCCGGGACAAGGTATGCACCGGTATGGTCATGGGACGGTGGGCAAAGAGCATCATCCAGGAAGAGTTTGGAGATATCCCGCCAGGAGTGCTTATTGACCCCGGACATTTATCAGGACACATGCTACATGTTCCTGGTATCCCCGCACAAGTCATAGAAAGCCGAACACCTATCGCATGGAGAAAAGACCTGGATTTATGGATGAATGAAGAGGCAACAAAGGAAGGGGTAAGGATAAAAGACAGGACAAGAGTCGTAGCGGTTTCACACGACGACCGGGGATGCGATCTTACTGTAGAAGATGATGAGGGGCGAAAAGAGTTCCGGACACGAGTCCTAATCGGAGCAGATGGAGCAACTTCTGTTGTCAGGAGATCTCTCTTTCCTACATTGAAAGTCCGGTACTCATTGCCCATCAGAGAGTGTTATAAAGGCTCATTAGACATAGAAAGGGACTATTGTCACTGGTTTTTTCCTAAATCCCTTCCACGTCCAAGGTTCGATCTCCACCACAAGGGAGATTTTTTCCTCCTTGAGGGGAGCGGGATTAGAGAGCTAAAAGAGGATATAGGACTTACCTTGGCAGATTACGGATTTAGCACAAATGCCCAACCCGTGTGGAGAGATGGCTGTGCAATCGCCCTGCTCCACAATGAGCTGATCACCGGTGCCTTTTCTCCTGCCCGTGGAAACACTCTCCTGGTAGGAGATGCTGCCGGTCTGATCTTACCAATTACCTTTGAGGGGATCAGCACAGCTCTTAAGAGCGGGTTTTTCGCAGCCGAGGCAGTCACCGAAGCACCCGGCCAGGGAAGGAAAGCGGGAAAGATCTATCTTCAAAAACTGGGACTTCTTCTGTCAGCGATCAAGAAGTTCTACGGATTGCAGGAAGATCTGAGTCTGGCCGCCGCAAAAGGAGCATCTGAGTTGGCAATGGGTTTGAAAGAAGCTTACGAGGAAACGTTGAAAGTTGTTTAGCGGCGTAGATGTCGTCCCTTCAATTCAGCGACTATCAGCATACTCCATACTCCTCTATCTATACACCTATTAACTGCCGGGCCAGGACAACCGCCTCAGCAGCATCAGCGCCGTAACCATCGGCGCCAATCTCTTCGGAAAAGGAGTTACTCACGGGCGCGCCACCCACCATGACCTTTACTTTTTTCCTCAGCCCTTTTTCCCGCAGCTCTTGGACGGTACGTTTCATTTCAGGCATACTCGTTGTCAAAAGGGCCGACAGACCCAAAATGTCCGGTCCAATGGCCTCAATTTGCTCTATGAGCTTTTCCACTGTCAAATCCACACCCAGGTCAACTACTTTAAATCCTGCCCCTTCTAACATCATTTTAACGATGTTTTTTCCAATGTCATGGATGTCACCTTTGACTGTGCCCACAATGATGGTACCCTTTGGCTCGTTCTCCTCACTCTTCAGCAAGGGCTTTACAGTGTCCAATCCCAGTTTCATGGTTAAGGCAGAAACAAGCATTTCGGGCACAAAAATTTCACTGTCGGAGAACTGTTGTCCAATTACGTCCATAGCTGAAATGAGCCCATGATCTATGATCGACTTAGGCTCGACCCCTTCTTCAATTGCCCTCGTTACCAGTCCTTCAATCTCGGCCCTCTGCCGGGTGATTACCGCATCCTTTATCTGCTGAAGTGTATCGCTCATCACTTGCTTCCTCCCTGTTAAATTATGATCTAATACCCTTCATGCACAGCTGAAACAATCGCCTTGAGATTTTCCATTGGCGTGGACAAGGGTATGGCACATTCAGGCCCTATTATGTCTACCCCGGCGTCAATGGCATAACGCGCCTGTTTGTAGACATCTTCCGGAGTGCCCTGGTAAAGCACCTCTGCATTGTTAACGTTTCCCACAAGACAGAGACGATGCCCGACTTTTTCAACCGCAACCTTTGCATCAACCTGCCATTCGAAATGATATCCGTCAAACCCCGCATCAGCAAACATCTCAAGCCTGTCCGTGCAGTTTCCGCATACATGGAGAATTAAAGGGCCTTCGATTGCGGCGGTCAGTTCCTTATGGACGGGTAGAAGATATTCCTCATAGTGGTAGGGACCAACCAGGTTGCCGGTGGCATGGTCAGCAAGGATGACAATATCTGCGCCGGCCTGGAATTGAGCCCTGGCAGAGGCAATGGTAGCAGGCATTAACTGGCGCAGCATCTTTCTTATATTATCCTTTTCCTCCATCCCTATCTGAAGCAGGAAATTCTGGGTCCCTGCCATATGATACGAAAGGGTCCACGGACCCATCACCTTACCGATGATAGCTGCCTGCCCCCCCACATGACGACGCAGTATGGAAAGGGCATCAAGAACAACACGTATGGAAGGCCTTTCCAAGAAATCTTCGGGGACCTCCACATCAGAAAAGTCCTCATGGGGGAAATATTTGGTGTCAGGCATCGTGTTCCTGTCTCCCCAGTCCACTTCGCACCCGAGTGCGGCCGCCTCCTGATCAACACTGTACTCCGGCATCACCGTATCGAAACCAAGAATTTCATGGCCTGCTAAGGCCAGATCAGCCATGGCCTGGGAGTTTAGATGGGCCTCTGGAAAAGATATCCCGCAGGCATCCATCAATCCGTGACACACAATGGATGTGGGGTTTCCCACCGGCGGCCGGTCTCCCTTCTTCCCTTTGTATAGCGCCGACATGATCAGGTTATAGGGTGTTGATTTCATAATTGCTTGCTCCTTATAAGAAATTTTACCACAGACACACACAGACGGCGGGTCTAAACTATTTGCCGCTCTCTGTCATAAGCATATTTATAAACTGGGCTGTCGTGTAGATATTAAACTTCTGACTCCGCAATTTGGCATTGGCCAGATTGTGAAGGCATGAATTGCATTCCGTAAGAACAACCTGCGCTCCAACCTGCTCGACCTCGTCGAGCCGCCGGCGGGCCATGGCAATGGAATTGGCCGGATATGCACCGCGTACACCCCCGCCTGCCCCGCAACAGAGGGCATCGGCCCGGTTATGAGGCATCTCCACAAAATTGGGGGCAATCTTCCTGATTGTCTCCCGCGGCTCATCATAGATACCACAATGACGGCCCAGGTCACAGGGATCGTGATAGGTTACCACCATGTCGCTGATCACGTCAAAATCAAAATCCTTAAGGAACTGGGAAATATGGATAACCTTGACGCCGGCATCGCGGAGCCCTTTATAGGAGTTAACGTCGTTAAACGTCCTGAAGCAGTATGGGCATCCGGTAATGACTTTTTTGGCACCGGTGGCTAAGATAAGCTCAATATTTCTGTTAACGAGATCCTGGTTGATCCTGTGTCCGACATCCTCTAACACACCGGAGCAGCAAACCTCATCGATAAGGGTGTAATCCACCTTCAACCTATCAAGGAGATCAAGGGTCTCCATGGTTGCCTCATCTTCACGGAACGAACCAACACAGCCGATAAAGTAGACATAATCCGCCTTTCGATTGCGCTCGCGCTCGAAATCCTCGGAGTTTTCTTCTCCGTAGATGTTGTGGCGCATCTTGAGCGCCTCATTCATACCAATAAAGGCCGGATGGCAGGCCCCTTCCGCAACCATATCTTTGCGGGCCTCTTTGATAATATCCGGGACGCTTACACCGGAAGGACAGTTTGTGGAACAGTTGGCGCAGGTGGTACACTGGAACAGGGTTTCGATCAATTCCTGATTCAACTCTGCATCCCCGTCCATAACTTCCTGTAAGACGAGCATTTTGCCACGCGCGTTGAGGGCAGGTCGAAAAGTAAGACCAAAAATGGGACAAACCGCCTGGCAAAAACCGCAACTGGAACACCTGAGTACCTGATCACGGAATTTTCTTTCAAACCCGTATTTTGTTTTCATTACAACCCCATCTTGCCAGGATTAAGTATATTGTTTGGATCGAAGGTCTGCTTTATTGAACGCATAACATCCATGGCCACATCGTCGTGCTCCATTTTCATGAACCGCGCCTTGGCTAAGCCTATTCCATGCTCGCCTGTCAAGGTGCCGCCCAATTCAATGACCTTCTTGAACAGTTCGGCAGAGGCCTCCTGCATACGCTTCATTTCATCCGGGTTGGTGCCATCGATACTGATGCAGGGGTGGAGATTCCCGTCGCCCGCATGTCCCACTGTAGGCATCTTGAGATCGTATTTCTTGCCTATATCGGAAATTGCCCTGAGCATGTCAGGAACCTTTGACATGGGAACGGTCAGATCCTCCACAAAAATATTATTATTGATCCGGGTTATGACCGCATAGGCGGATTTTCGGGCTGTCCAGAGCGCTTCCGCGTCTTCGGGTTTTTCTGCCCGAGTGACAGACCCTGCCCCGTTCTTCTTGAAGATATTGATGATTTTAGATAATTGGTATTCGGTTTCTTCCTTGGTGTGCCCGTCGGCCTCGGCCACCAGAATAGCCTCTACCTCGGGCAGGTCAAGATCCGTGTTCTGGTTGATGGCGATAAGGGTCTGCTGATCCACTATCTCTAATGCGCTGGGCAGGATACCGCAATACATGATCTCGCTCACGGCCCGCCCCGCATCCTCGAGGTCCTGAAACGTAGCCATGGCAGTGGAAGTTAGGGCTGGCCGGGGGTTGATCTTTAGAATAATTTCAGTGACCACCCCTAACGTCCCCTCAGATCCCACAAAGAGTTTGGTCAGGTCATAGCCCGATACGCTTTTCATGCACCTTGAGCCGGTATGAAGAACCCGTCCATCAGGGAGCACCACCTCAAGGGCCAGCACATAGTCCTTGGTGGTGCCATACTTGGCCCCTTTGATACCGCCCGCATTGGTGGCAACATTGCCGCCGAGGGTACATACCTTTCCGCTGGCAGGATCGGGAGGGAAGAAAAAACCGTGGGGGGCAAGGGCCTTTTCCAGGTCAGCGTAAACAAGCCCTGGCTGCACCACCGCCAAGCGGTCCTCGATATTGATCTCGACAATTTTGTTCATCCGTCCCAAATCAAGTACAAGCCCCCCCTGCTCAGGTACGGTCAGACCTGCCAGACTGGTTCCGGCACCCCTGGCAGTGACCGGGAACATCTCCTGATTGGCGAGTTTCAGGATGGCTGAAACCTCTTCTGTAGTGGTTGCCCATACGGCAGCCTCAGGCCGGTGCTTATGTTCAGAGGCATCCTTGGAGTATGAGATAAGATCGATCAGCCTATCTGTAAAGCAGTCCTCACCAACGATCTCAATCAATTCCCTTTTAGTTTTTTCGTCCATATAACCCCAAGCCGGCGAAGCCGGAATTGAATATTGAATATTGACTATTGGCTATTTGTGGTATCGCTTCGTTCTGTCTTTTCTATTAAAATCGACAGCATTCTTTCAATCCTCAATCGAAAATCAGGAAATAAGGTCGCTCACATTGATCTTCAACATCTTTGTGCTGGCTAATATCCGGGCGGCATTTCGCTCAATCGCCTGAATCCCCTGACCCTTCTCAATCAAGCCCTTCGCCCTTTTGTCGATACCTTCTATTATTTTATTAATCTCCTTCAAGTCTACTCTGGTCATAATCTGTCTGCCCCCTAATGTTTTTTTCGGAGATCTTTAAAACGCTTGGCCTTGACATCATATCTCGGTAATGATCCATAAGGATGAAAGGATATATTATACCGCAGGTTGGTCTTGAGCCTCAGCTGGTCATTCAGTTTTGCTAAGACCGCCTCTCTAAGATTCTCCGCCTCAGGCTGCAGTTCCACTTTCAGAGAGATATCGTCCGTATCTCCCCTCTTCGTCACTATCGCCTCATATTCGTCCCCTAACTCAGGAACCCCCCTTACCGCCTCCTCAATGGCCGTGGGCGCAAGTAGCACTCCCTTTACCTTGGTAATATCGTCTGCCCGCCCGACAACCCCCCCCTTGATCATACGAAAAGTCCGGCCGCAGGGGCATTGCTGTTCGTGCCACATAATTATATCCTTGGAATCGAATCGAATACATGGCTGGGCCAATCGGTCAAAGGCTGTGATCACCATTTTCCCATGTTTGTTAGGCTCTTCAATGATCTCCCCGCTTTCTATATCCTCAATCTGCACGAGAAAGAGACCCTCGTTCACGTGCAGTCCCCCTGGTTGTTCCATGCACTCATAGCTCCAGGCACCGATTTCCGTAGCGCCTATGTGGTCATACACCTTGGCGCCCCAGGCATCCTCCATCCTCTTCTTGGTCGTTGGGATGCTGGCGCCAGGTTCGCCGGCACAGGTAATCTTTTGGATATCGAGATCCTTTGCCGGGTCAAGCCCCAACTTTTTCCTTGCAGTGTCAGCCATACCCAAAATGTAAGTGGGGGTTGCCATTGTTGCCGTAACCTTCAGTTCCTGCATCTTAAGAAGACGGGCTTCAGTATTGAGAACTCCACCGGGCACCACTTCGCATCCTAATTTTTCAGCGCCATAATGTCCGGCCCAGAATGCTACAAAGATGTTGTAGCCAAATGGAATAAATACCCTGTCCGATTTTCTGTAACCTTGTGAATAGAGGATATAGGCCCATGATTCCGCCCACCACTCCCAGTCCTCCCAGGTATCCGGCTGATAGACCGGCTGGCCTGTGGTGCCGCTGGTCTGACGAAACTCTGTAACATCCTCCAAAGGAACGCAGAGCATATCGCCATAGGGGTAGGGTTCCTTTTTCTGAATTTCCCGCATCATGCTTTTTTCCACTTTGGGCACGCGTGCGATATCTTCCATCGTCTTGATGTCCCCCGGCTCCAAACCGGCATCCCTGTACAACCGGCCATGGAACTTGGAGTGCTCGAAGGCCCACTTCATTATCCGTCTGAACTTCTTTACCTGTAGTTTTACAATCTCTTCCCTTGGCAAAGTCTCAAGGAGAGGATTCCAAAACACCTCTGATTCAGGCAACATTATAATCTCCCACTATGACAGTCATGGCCGCTACTACCCAATACCTAATACCCAGTACCTAATACCTAACCCAGATAAGCCAGAACTAAAAATGTCTCTCGCAAAGGCGCAAAGACGCAAAGAAAACCGACAGCCTATTCGCACTCGGAAAAGTGCCTAAAGTTGATGTTTGTTTGTTCACGCCTTGGCGTGATCGGAGTCTTCGCTTACCTGGACGTTCGATGTTCGATGTTCATCTTTTTTCGCCCCAGTACCCAATACCCAATAATCTACATAACATCAAGCCCCATCTTGCCTGGGTTAAGAATATTATTCGGGTCGAATATCTCCTTTATCTTGCGCATAACATCCATTTCAACCGGGTCATGCTCGAATGTCATATAAGGCGCCTTGGAGAGACCGATCCCATGTTCGCCCGTGAGTGTGCCGCCTAACTCGCAAGTAAGCCTAAAAATCTCATCAACTGCCTTGCCAGCCCGCTTTACCTGGTCCGGATCAGAACTGTCATACATGACCTTGGGATGGAGATTGCCATCGCCCGCGTGTCCAAAGATAACAAAGGGTAGATCATAGTTATGGACAATGGTCGAAATACCGGTCAGGAGATGGGGCACCTTGGAGATGGGAACGGCCACATCTTCTGACACGTTGTTGGTGCGAAGCTGTGAAGCAACACTCCCGGCTGACCTGCGGGCCACCCACAATTCCTCTGCCTCTTCCACAGATTCGGCTGTCCGGATATGGGTTGCCCTGTTTTCATTGAAAATCTTCGTGATCTTGTCCATTTGAGCAGAGACCTCCACCTCGGTGTAACCATCAGTCTCGACTAAAATAATTGCCATGGCATCAGGAAGGTCCATATTTGCGTGCTCCCGAAGAACCTTGATAGTATTCTCGTCAAGCACCTCCAATACGCTTGGTATAATGCCGGAGTGCATAATATCTGTGACGGCCTGGCCTGCATCCTTGAGGCTGGTAAAACGGGCCAGGCCGGTCTTTATAGCCGTTGGCTTCGGGTTTATTTTTAAGGTGATCTCAGTAACCACGCCAAGGGTGCCCTCTGATCCGACAAAGAGGCGGGTCAAATCATAGCCCGAGACCGACTTCATGCATTGTGATCCGGTCCGCATGATTCGGCCCCCGGGGAGCACGACCTCCAGCCCCAAGACATAATGCCTTGTCACCCCGTATTTTGCACCTCTCATCCCCCCGGCATTGGTAGCCACGTTACCACCAATCGTGCATACCTTTCCGCTGGCAGGGTCCGGCGGGAAGAAAAAATTATACGGGGCCAAGGCCTTCTGCAGATCGTCATAGATTACACCCGGCTGGACCACGGTAAGGCGATCAGCTATCCTTATGTCAATTATACTGTTCATCCTGCACATATCCATAACAAGGCCAGCGCGCACCGGAACTGCAGCACCGGCTAACCCAGTTCCAGCGCCTCGGGGAATGACAGGAATACGGCGTTTATCAGCCATGTTCAGGATCAAGGAAACCTGCTTCACATCAGTCGGCCACACGGCAGCGTCAGGGCGGTGATCATGATCAGAAGCGTCATAAGAATAAGAGACCAGATCTATCAATAGATCAGTGAAATTCTGCTGACCCACAATCTCAATCAAGGCCTCTTTGGTATTCTTATTCATCGCCCGCCTTTGATATAATAGATTCTCTTTTTCAGCAATTTCTTGAAAGATATGGACACCCTACCGAGCTAATATTTAAGGTCTGGCCCTATCTGCATTGAAATATGATCTTGATAACTGCTCGTCGAATTTAAAAGATTCATTGAAAATCTCGAGCAGTTTGATGTTTTGCTTGCCAATCATTATGCAGTTTCCAACAATAGCATAAAATAGAACGCTGAGACGCGTTTTAGATGTGTCGTTTCTTATCCTTTCAATCTGATTCTGATTGAATTGATCTGCCAGCTCCCTCATGTATTGGTACTGATCGCCTATATTTTGATAATTCACAATCTCTTTGTTTCTGAAGGAGGTTTCTGCCTTTAGAATTATATCAAGGATACATATTTTGATTTGTTTAAGCTCTTCAGCCTTGCCTCTCACATTGGACAACGTCTGTCAAGGCCTGAAAAGCGATACAGGGCCGACAAGGCACGGATGGCTTTTTCCGGTGATGGAAATACGAGAACACGTTTTTCCTCCAACGATTGCAGGACCTCGTGTCTTCCTGATTCCATGCCGGCAAGCCACAGGACTATCGGTTTCTGGGCGGCCACGGAACTTCCAAACAGCTCTAAGAGCTCTTTGGGAAAAAGAAACGCCATGGGATGGATCTGAATCGCTAATGCATCGACGTTGGTGTCTTCGAGCATGGCCTTGATCATAACCCGGTACACAACATTCGGATTGTTAAACTGAATGGTGAGGCCCAGGTCCCAAGGGTTGGGCGGAATATCCCAGGGGGGGGATATGGTGCGCAGTTTGTCAACGGTCGTATCATCAATATCGGCCAATCTGAGGCCTTCCTCCTCACAGAGGTCGGTCGTTATGACGCCCTCACCCCCGGGGAAGGTTGCAAGAAATATACGGTTTCCTTTCATTGATACAGGCCCGAAACGTTCAAAGGCACGTGTCAGATCAAAGAACGTCTCAAGAGTGTATGCACGTATGGCACCGGCCTGCTTCATGGCGCTGTCAAACACCAGGTCATTTCCCCGGACGATGGCTCCGGTATGAGAGGCAGCGGCCTTTGCACCGGCCTTGCTCCGGCCAGATTTGAGGACCACAACCCGTTTGTTCCGGGCAGTGGCTTCCCGGATGAGTCTCAAAAATTCCCTTCCGTCCCCCGCTATACTCTCAAGATGAATACCGATCACATGCGTCTGCGGGTCCTGGACCAGATAGCTCAGGGCATCCACCTCGTTGATATCCATTTTGTTGCCAAGGTCTATGAGCTTGTTGAGATGATAATTAAAATCCGTCATAAGCCAGGTAAATCTGGGTTCATAGAGCCCGGATTGAAAGATCAGGGAAAGCCCGCCGCGCTTGATTGAGCTGACAGGGTGAAAACTGATGCAGAAATTTGACCGTACGTTGATGGGACCCAGGGCATTGGGGCCGATGGCCCGGATACCGTTATTCTTTACAATTTGCCGCATTTCCTCCTGGGCCTTTTTTCCATCTTCCCCGGCCTCGGAAAACCCACCGGCAATGATGGTTACCCGCTTGATCCCCTTATCGACGCATTCTCTGAGTATCCCCGGGGCCAAGGCATGTGACACTCCGATGACGGCAAGGTCCACCGATTCATCGATATCCTTTATACTGGGATAGGCCCGAAGACCCATAATCTCCTTTTCCTTGGGATTTACTGGAAAGATCTTGCCTTCAAATCCGAGACGGACCAGATTGGCAACCAGGTGATAGTTGATCCCCACAGTGTTGTTAGAGGCTCCTACCACAGCAACGCTCTGCGGATCCAAGAATTTAGTGAGGAAGTGTTCGTTATTGTTTTCGATTGGTTTCATAAAATGAATATATTCTCCTTTAATTTCTGATTATTAAGTGCTAACTTACATCTACTTCTTTAACGTCTTTTTAAGATAATCAATTATGTCCCGGGTATCTGACCCGGTGGTAATAATTTTCCCACCCCGATTGACTTTAATCAATCCTGCGTAAATCCCCGGTTTTGCCGCGGGTCTCCTAAAGTTTGACATTTCCGGGAATGTAAGAAAAAACCTCCTTTGATATGAAACGCTTAAAGCAAAAAGCGACAAGGAGGTTTTCAATCGGAAATGTTCAAAGTTGAAGCCATTCAAAGTGGAGATGCCAAACATATAACCTGAATACCGAAATATAGAAAGAAAAAAGATAGCTATCAATATGGGGTTAGCGCCTGACGCCCTAAAACTCGCCAAACAATTAGCGGCACTTAAGGGCTATTTTCCGTCTCACCACCGGCCGCAACGTCAGACTCAATCCCGCCTCAAGCAGGACTCATTTCTGGATGGACAATAGTTATCCTTTCAAGTAACTTGTCTGTTCACACCTTTTCTATTTGCTCTTAAAGGGTTATGAAGGCCTATCTGAGAGAAAGAGAAAACAATGGAACAGAAAGATTACTATGAAATATTAAGAATAGAGAAAACCGCGAACCAGAAGCAGCTCAAAGACGCCTACCGCAGTCTGGCCTTGAAATATCATCCAGACAGGAACAAGGGAGATTCCGGCGCGGCAGCCAAGATGAAAGAGATAAATGAATCATACGCGGTCCTCTCCCACCCGGAAAAAAGAAAGCAGTACGATACACTGCAACAGACCTACGGGTCTTCCGCATACGGCCAGTTCAGACAAACCTACTCCGAGCAGGATATCTTCAGAGGCTCAGACATCCAGCAGATCTTCGAAGAGTTGAGCCGGGCATTCGGGTTCAGGGGCTTTGATGACGTTTTCAGGGAGTCTTATGGCTCTGGATATCAGACCTTTGAATTCAGAAAACCAGGGGCTTTTGGAAGGGTCTTTGAGGCAAACCCTCTTCTTGGCGGCCATCTCGGCAGGTTAATCAGGTATGGCCTGAAAAAGAAGTGGGGGATAGAATTACCCGAAAGAGGAAAAGACTTACGGGATATAATTACGGTTTCTCCTGCATTAATCCAGACAGAGGGTAAGATAAGCTATCTTTGCAGGCAAACCGCCAAGGAACTGTTAGTCACAATCCCTCCCAACATAAGAGCGGGCCAGCACATACGTCTGAAAGGGATGGGAGAAAAGGGTAAAGGCGGGGGAGAGGCAGGGGATCTATATATAGAGGTTAGAGTGAGAAATCCGTTGCTCCAGAAACTGAGAGAGTTTGTAGGAGCACTCTGGTCTTCTATGAGGGGAACAGGACGCAGATAAACGCAGATTACGTGGATTTTTCTGAACTGAATGAGATAATATCGGTGTGGTAAATGCGGACCGGAATAAGCGGAGTGAATCCATTCAGGCCCACATTTACTGAAAGACCAATAACAAGTAACGAATAACTAATAACGAGTATCTACGAAAGATAAGGTCCCCACTGTTTGGCCGTCTCAAGGATATAGCCTGGTGGAAGGTCTCCAACAATCCGGTTATGACCCGGCAAAAGGATATCAACTTCTAATTCAGCCAAGACCATAAGGGACTCTTTGAGTTGCGCGCCATTCGCTCCATAGAGATCAAACCGGCCAATAGCATAATCCGCATAGACGGTATCCCCTGGGATAAGGATCTTTCCCTTGGGATCATAGAGAGCAATGCTTCCCGCGGAATGCCCAGGAATGTGCAGGACCTCCCATTTATTATCCCCAAGCTCCAAGGTTTCTCCCCCCTCGAGTTTGCGATCCACCTCGAACTTAAATGCTCCCGGTTTAATCCCGTACTGGGTCTGGCACATGCTTTCGAACATATCCATCCCGTATACCGCCCTCTCATCTCCCTGTTCCAGGGCCTCGGCCTCAATGGTATGAACCCACAATTCAGCATGGGGGATCGACTTCAAGATTTCACCGAGACATCCAATATGGTCCAGATGGGTGTGGGTCATAATCACCCTTTTGATATCAACAAGCTCGAACCCCAATTCCTGAATAGCTCCAACCTTGTAATTTCCCTTACCCATCAACCCGGCATCAACAAGGGTCACGTCTTTGGAAGATGGACTGCCGATCAGATAGCAATGGGAATCGGGGATCATCTCGTCCTGGCCCTGGATAAAATAGAGATCTTCTCTGATTTGTTTCATGTTTTTCTCCTTGGGTAGTTTTCAGGCCACCATACCCTATCATCCGTCTATATTCAAGGACTCTTGCTGATCATATTTTGGACTAAGTGATATAATATCAAAATGCCCCTTGATTCAAACCGGTTTCAGCAATATTATGGTATTTTAACTTTTTACTCACGCAAAGGCGCGAAGACGCAAAGATAAAAAACTATGATTGAGAATGAAATTGCCAAGATCGTTGTTGATGCGGCGTATCACATTCTCAGAAGGTTGGGACCAGGTTTGGTTGCCAATAGGCTGTAGGTTTTCTTGCGGCTTTGCGCCTTTGCGTGAGACCTTTTCTGTTCCGGAATATCCGGGTTAGAGCAAGCATGTTTTTTTTCATTGCCGGGATACAGCCAAAGACCGTGACCCTGGAACAACATCCCAGGATGTGCCAGGCGTGCGGGCTTTATCAGGCGCGTCTCAAGAGGGTTGACCATTACCTATCCCTCTTCTTCCTGCCCATTTTTCGGGTCAAGAAGGGGGAGACGTTCTTACAGTGTCAGAGTTGTGGGAGCCTCGCACGTGAATCAGGAGAGGTCTGGGATCAACGATCTGCGGATACAGGTCGCACATGTCCCTATTGTAGCCAGCCTATAGAACCAGAATTCCGCTTCTGCCCATCTTGCGGGAGAAGGTTGATGGTCTCGTAAAAAGTCTCCAAGACCGTCACTCCCGCGAAGCTTGTCCTCGACCTGATCGGGGAGCGGGAGTCCATAAGCAGTTAATTTTCCTGGATTCCCGTTTTCACGGGAATGACAATAACGGGTACTTTCTGACTTTTTACGAGTTTGTCAAGTTTCGAGTTTCAAGTTTCATTTTTCCCCATGACCCTTCTAAGCAAAAATAGAAACGCCACTATCGACACCCTGTGGAACAGGCCTTTTGCCTTTCTCAACCTCTGCTGTTTTCTCATCTTCACCAACCTGGGACTCCTCTATCTCTATCCTCTGGTCCTTGATGCCATGGGAAGCGATAAGCACACCACAGGGTGGATTATGGGTATTTTTTCCATCGCTGCGGTCCTTTCCAGACCTTTTCTCGGTAAATTGGCCATACGAAAAGGGGAATACTGGGTTATTTCCTTGGGGCTGCTTCTGAGTTTCGTTGCGTCCTTGAGCTACAACTTGATAACGGCACTTAACCCTCTGTTGCTATTTGTAAGGGTGGTTCACGGAGTCGGATTTTCGGCGTTTATTGCCGGAAGTTTTTCTCTGCTTGCGAGAGAAATTTCCCCCCTCAAAAGAGGGGCAGCCTTCAGCGTGGTCGGGGTATCGATCATGGCCGCCATTGGTTTGGCCCCTTCCATTGGCGAGACCGTGATCAGCCAGTACGGTTTTCAGGGCCTTTACATGGCTGCCGCACTATCTGTGATCTTGGCATGGGTTGCGCTAATTATCGGTCTGAGACCTGCGCGCCGCCTGGGCCAGAAAGGAAATCACGGCGGCGTAAGATACCTCCCGCTCCTCAAAGATCGCCCCTTTCTATTTCTCTTATGTTCCACCTTGATCTTCGCCCACTCACAGGCCACTGTTGCAAATTTCCTGGCCCTCATTGCCACCCAAAATGATGCTTCCAGTGGCCGCTTCTTTTTTGTCTCATATTTCACAGCCATAATCATTCTCATATGTATCGGAAGAGCCATTGACCGTTATGGAAAACTCTTTTTACTCTGTATGGCGTATCCGTTTCTTTCACTGAGTATCATACTCATCCCCAACACGGTCCAGTCCCTCCTCGTCTCCATAACAGCCATACTGTACGGGGCCGGCATGGGAGTTCTCTTTGCCACCCACAATGCCTTGGCCGCTTCACACGGATCAATGGAGGAAAAACCGGCAGTAATGTCCATCTTTACGGCGGTATATGATACAGGTTTTATCACCGGCGCAGTAGTTTCAGGGTGGTTGGCTAATCATATTGGGCTGGATATGCTCTTCATCTCTTCAGGATTTTTCGCATTTGTGGGACTAATAGTGGCAATGTTTTCAAAACTGGATGCTTGTTGTAGCGAAGCGTAAATCCCGTTTTTAAGCGGGGGTACTTGATCCTGATTACGGATTACGGGTTGTGTTCCTTGAGCCTTGGGCCTAACGCCTTACGCCTCTCCATTGACACACAAGCCCCTTTTTATTAAGGTAACTCATTGCATGTAGAGAATGATAACATTGGAGAATACCTATGAGTTCTTCGAAAAAATTCAGGAGACTCCTGATCTTCCCGGCCATTGCCCTGGGCGTGGTCATATTCATTCTGTTGGTCAGGTCAACTCAGAAACCGAAACGTGACCAGATCTCGGAACAGCCTCGCGCCGTCAGGGTCATACCAGCCCCCCTTGTCTCTGTCGTGCCGAGGGCCGTTGGTTACGGCAAGGTCCAGCCAGGCCAGGTATGGGAGGCCGTTGCTGAAGTGGGCGGCACAATCGTTGAAATCAACCCGGATCTGAAGAAAGGCTCCCTTCTCGCAAAAGGGGCTATTCTCTTGCGCATCGACCCCTCATCTTACGACCTTGCACAATCTCGAGGCGAGGCTGGTGTAAAAGAATTACAGGCCCAGTTCAGGGAGCTTGAGCAGAAAGAGAAAAACATCAGGCGTTCATTGAAAGTAGAGAAAAGCTCGCTTGAACTGAGCAAAAAAGAACTTGATAGAAGGCTCAAGCTGGCCAAGGCAAAGATCATTTCGGGATCAGCGATCGACCAGGAAGAAAAGCGATTCCTTGCCCAGCAGGCAAAGGTGCAGGATCTTCAAAATACCTTCGACCGAATTCCTGCGCAAAAACAGGCCCTCTCTGCAAGAATTTCCTCTGCCAGGTCACGGGTTAAGGACACACGGTTAGACCTGGGAAAGACGACCATCAGAGCACCCTTTAACTGCCGCATCAGTGAGGTAAACGTGGAATTATCCCAATATGCCCAGCCCGGCAAGGTCTTAGCCGAGGTCTATGACATAGGGTCTTCGGAGATACTTGCTCAGGTGCCGCTTTCCGTTATAAAACCTCTTATAGAACCGGGCAAAGGGCAACCTATTGCTACCGAAGTGGACACGGAAATACTCAGAAAGGCCCTTGGGCTCAGCGCGGTTGTCCGCCTTAATGTGGGTGGAGAAACCATCGAGTGGGAAGGTCGCTTTTCGCGTCCCAGCGAAACCTTGGACCCACAGACAGGAACCGTGGGCATGTATGTCGTCGTTGATGACACATACAAACAGGCCAGATTCGGGGTAAAACCGCCTTTAATAAAAAACATGTACTGTGAGGTCGAGCTAAAGGGCAGGCCCATGCCGAAAAGCGTGGTCATCCCCCGCTCCGCTATGCACCAGAGAATAGTGTATGTTGTTGGTCCTCAAAACCGTTTAGAGAGGCGAAGCGTAACTGTGGACTACTCCCAGGGCGATCTAATCTCGCTAAAAACGGGGATAACTCCCGGTGAAAGAGTCATTGTCACTGATATAATCCCTGCCATAGAAGGGATGCTGCTCGCCCCACAGACCGACAAAGAACTGCTTACGTCCCTTATTGCCAATGCGACCGGGGAGGCACCGTTAAAATGAAAGGCCACGTCTCCTTGGTTCACTACTTTGCGTCCCACCCCACTGCCGCCAATCTCCTTATGATTATCTTTCTCTTCTTAGGGCTTATCACCATTAGAGACCTCCGCAGGGAAACCTTTCCGGACTTTGCTCCCACTGAAATCCAGATCACAGCAGAATACCCCGGCGCAACAGCAGAAGATGTAGAAAGTGCTGTCTGCCAGCGGATAGAGGAGGCATTGGACGATGTCACCGATATCTACGAGATCCGGAGCGAGGCCCGTGAGAACCAGGGACGGATAGTGGTCGAGATGCGCAACGGCGGCGACATGGTTCAGTTTTTAAATGACGTAAAGACCGCTGTTGAGGCCATTGATGATTTTCCGGACAAGATGGAAAAACCGGTTGTCAAACAACTTGGCAAAACTGACTTGGTGGTATCCGTGGCCATAACAGGGCCCATGTCGGTGCCACACTTGAAGGCATTTTGCGAACAGGTCAAGGATCGCATGCTTCGCACCGAGTTGATCTCACAGGTCAAGATCCTCGGGTTCTCTGACCATCAAATCAGAATAGAGATCCCGGCAGTCACACTGATGCAGTTGGGTCTGAGTGTCTCCCACGTGGCTGATACGATCGCCCGGCAGAGTGTGGACCTCCCTTCAGGGATTGTCGAAACCAAAGACGCCGACCTGCTTATCAGATTCGCCGATGAACGCCGGTCAGTGCCGGAATTTGAAGATCTGATTGTTGTCTCCGGAGATACAGGCGCTGAAATCCGTCTCGGTGATATTGCTGAGATCACGGATCGTTTTGAACTTGATGAAGAGAAGATCCTCTTCAACGGCAAACGGGCCGGTGTGCTGCAAATCTCTAAGACCAAGACCGAAGATGCCCTCAGAATTATGGACGCGGTGAAGGCCTTTCTTGAACGGGAACAAAAAATGGCACCACCGGAGGTCAGCTTTATTATCACGCAGAATATCTCTGAGGTCGTGCGGGATCGGTTGAACATGTTAGCGATCAACGGCATCGAGGGACTGGCGCTCGTTTTTCTGACTATGTGGCTGTTCTTCTCCTTCCGCTTTTCGTTCTGGGTTGCCATGGGTCTGCCGATCTCTTTTTTAGGCGCAATTTTTTTCATGGAAATGATAGATTTTTCCCTTAATTTATTCACAATGGTGGGCCTTCTCATGGCAGTCGGGCTTCTGATGGACGATGCCATCGTCATTTCCGAAAATGTGGCCACGCAGCTCAAGAGAGGGAAAACCCCTCTTGTCGCAGTGGTTGACGGGGTGACCGAGGTGAGAGCAGGGGTTATCTCCTCTTTCCTGACCACGCTTTTCATTTTCGGCTCTCTCGCCGTCTTCATAGAAGGTGATATAGGGAAGGTGATGTGGGTTATGCCGGTGGTCCTTACCCTGACTCTGAGTGTCAGCCTTGTTGAGGCGTTCTGTATCCTTCCCCACCACTTGGCCCATTCCCTGAAAGAGATCAAAGAAAACGCGCCTTCCAGATTTAGACAACGCTTTGACGCCTTTATTGAAGGGGTTCGGGAGAAGATCTTAGGCCGGGTTGTGGACTGGGCGGTGTCGTGGCGCTATCTCTTTGTCGGGTTGGTCCTGAGCATCTTTCTCATTTCCGTGGGCATGTTGGCAGGGGGGGTTCTGAAGACGCGGGCCTTTCCGGACATTGATGGCGACGTACTTCAGGCCCGCATACTCCTTCCCCAGGGTACTCCCCTCTCCCGCACCGAGACGGTAGTAGAGAGGGTCGTCAAGGCATTGAAAAAGATTGATGCAGATCTTACCCCGCTGCAGCCAGAAAAAAAGCCTTTAGTGGAGAACATCAATGTCCAATTCAACTATAATGTTGACTCCTTTGAATTCGGACCCCATGTTGCCACAGTGTCCGCTGACCTTCTGGGCGCAGAAAAACGCAACACACACATAGATGACATGGTTACCCGCTGGCGTAAGGAAGTCGGAAACGTCCCGGATGTCATCAACATAACCTACAAAGAACCGGTAATCGGCCCTGGAGGACTTGCCATCGACATCCGCCTCAAAGGTGATGATCTCGACCGGCTAAAACAGGCATCATTAGAATTAATGCGCTGGCTCAACTCCTATGAAGGTGTCTTGGACTTAAACGATGATCTTCGTCCCGGCAAACCCGAAATGCGTGTCACACTCAAGAGCGGGGCAATGACCTTAGGTGTTGATGCAGCCACCATCGCTAACCAGCTTCGCTCGGCCTTCCATGGGCAAAAGGCAGGCGATATTCAGGTGGGGTCAGAATCATATGAGGTGGACGTGCGTCTTGCCCCTTTGGACCAAAACAGTCTGAGTGATCTGGAAGGTTTCCATATCACCACCAAATCGGGAAAAGAGATCCCCATGGGATCGGTGGCCACCTTAGAGGAGGGGCGCGGATATGGCCGCATCCTGCGAATCAATTCTGTCCGCACTGTTACTATCCAGGGAGACGTGGACACCCTGATTACCAATGCCGCTGAAATCATAAAGGAGACAGAAACACTCTTCTTGCCGGAACTCCAGAAGCGCTATCCAGACATAGATTTCACGTTGGAGGGGCAGGCTAAAGAAAGCGGGAAGACCGGGCGCTCCATGGGCAAGGCCCTGCTTGTTGGTATATTCGCGGTCTTTGTTCTCCTGAGCTTTCAGTTTAAGAGCTATGTAGAACCATTGGTGGTCATTGCAGCCATACCATTGGCATTTATCGGCGTTATCTGGGGCCACATCCTCATGAGCATGGAACTCTCCATGCCAAGCATCATGGGGTTTGTTTCTCTATCAGGAGTGGTGGTCAACGACTCCATCCTCCTTGTAGAGTTCATCAAGCTGAGGCTCAAAGAGGGAAAGGCTATCTCTATAGCGGCCCAAACAGCCAGCAGACAGCGCTTCCGAGCCGTACTCCTGACCTCGCTGACCACCATAATGGGGCTTCTGCCTCTCTTAGCCGAGCGCAGTGTCCAGGCCCAGATACTTATCCCCATGGCGACAAGCTTGGTATTCGGGCTCCTCGCCTCTACGGTCATGGTCCTTGTGGTCATACCTGCCCTCTACACCATTCTTGGTGATTTCGGCCTCACGTCTGCAAACACTAAGTAATTCCTGATGGGATAAAACCCGGACATTATTGTGAGGCTTATAAAACGATCGATCTAACCAATTGAAGCTTAAGCGTTGGCTCACATTCACCTCTCAGTGTCTTTCCAGTGCTATTTCCCGTTTTTTCCTGGAAGACAACTGCATCACGTCAGCTGCTTTAACATTCATTAGCCTTCAGACTTCTGTTTGACCGCCTTTTTTTCCGCATAGGTCAGTACCATGCCGCCATCAAACAAAAGATCTCCCCCGACCAGGTATCTCCCGAAACGAGAAAAACCCAAGAGGAAGAGATTGGCTACTTCGATGGGAGACATCATTTCCTTTATGCGCGAGTCCCCCATCATGACGTCCCGGACTACCTCTTCAGGGGTAATACCCCGTTGCTTTGCCTGTGCAGGGATCTGGTTCAGGGCTAAGGCCGTTTTGACAAAGCCGGTGCTCACTGTAAAAGAACGGATTTTCCCATCACCCTCGGCCGAGATAGACTGGCTCAGTGCCCTCAAACCGAACTTCATTATATTATAGGCCGGCTTATTCAGCGTGCATATATGCCCGTGAATCGAGGCCATATTGCCTATGCCTCCCGTTCCGTCACTGCTTTTCCTCATATGCGGGATTGTCAATTTGGAGAGATAAAATGGCGCTCGCAGCATCAGCCTCTGCATAATATCGTATTTTTCCATGGGGAAGTCTTCAATAGAATCGATGTGCTGGATCCCCGCGATATTGACGAGATACTTGATGGCGCCGGCTTTTGATGCCTCGGCCACAGCATGTTCTATATCTTCATCGCGTGTGAGATCGGTCTTGATAAAGACCATCTCCCCTCCCATTTCATGGACCATCTCAACTGTCTTCTCACACTCCTCTTCATTGACATCGAGCCCAACCGCTGTCAGGCCATTGGCCGCGGCCGCTATTGCAGTGGCCCTCCCTATTCCCATTCCCGCACCGGTTATAATGCAGACATTATCAGGGTTGAAGTTGTCATCCTGAAGGATCAGTATTTCCTCTCGTGTTATCTTTGGTTCGGTGATATCCATTTTTTACCTCACTTTATTTGCAGAGTTAGTGTCTATACAGAAATGAAATAGTGCCTGAACAAAAAACTTCCTTATTTCTGACTCCATATTTTTTACAAGCCCGGACCACGGGTGTCAACAAAAAATACCGAGTTGAACACCCTGAGAGCGACCCTGTTTATCTGCAGAGTTGAGATTTCGACCTCTTGGTGATAATATGCCGTCTGATATGAAACGACACATCTCAGCGACTTAAAAACATTCATGAAAAAACATGGCAAAGTATTCTTAATCAGTCTCGGTTGTGCCAAGAACCTGGTAGATAGCGAGCATATGCTTGGGATTCTTGACTCAAGAGGATTTGGCCTGACGACCACCATCGAGGAGGCCGAATTCGCCGTTATTAATACCTGTGCTTTTCTCCAGACCGCTGTCGAAGAGGCAATTGACACGATTTTAGAAACAGCACGCCTGAAAAATGAGGGGAAATTAAAAAAGATTGTGGTGGTAGGGTGCTTTGTGCAGCGCTATGGATATAAACTCGTTAAAGAGATCCCTGAAGTGGATGGCTGGCTTGGCACAGGAGAAATCCGGCGTGTGGCAGATGTTCTGTCGAATAATAACAAGAATGCTCCTGTGCCGCTTTTTATCAACAGGCCCACCTTTTTGGCCGACCACCATTTCCCCAAGGTGCAGGCAACACCATTTTACACCGCCTATCTCAGGATTGCTGAGGGCTGCTCTCATAGATGTACATACTGCCTCATCCCGAGTCTGAGGGGACCTTTCCGTAGCCGCAGGCTGAAATCTTTGATCAAGGAAGCGGAGGAGATGGCCCACATGGGCGTAAAAGAGATCAACCTGATTGCCCAGGATACCAGCCTGTATGGAAAAGAGCTGTATGGTGAAACCCGTATTGAGGATTTATTGGAGGGCCTTATTAACATAAAAGGAATCAGGTGGGTCCGGCCATTATACTTTCACCCCAATAATGTGTCGGAACGACTCCTGGACCTGATTGACGCTGAGGAACACATCTGCCCCTACCTCGACCTGCCCTTCCAGCACGTAAATAAGAGCCTCCTTAAATCCATGGGAAGGGAACCTAACAGGGAGACGCCAGGGGAATTGATTGAGAGGATAAGGGATAGAAAGCGGAGGATCAGCATTCGAACCACCCTGATGGTTGGGTTTCCGGGTGAGACAGAGGAGATGTTCGACCAGCTCTGCGATTTTGTGAAGATGGCGGAATTTGACCATCTCGGGGTGTTCGTATTTAGTCCGGAAAAGGGAACACCGGCGGCTCGGATCAGACCAACGGTTGATCAAGAGATTGCCGAAAATAGATTGGCCGATATCATGACTCTCCAAGCCGGAATTTCAAAGAAAATAAATCAACGAAAGATCGGCAGGCGCTTACCTGTACTGATTGAAGGTCCAAGCCCTGAAACCGACCTGTTGCTGAGCGGCCGGACAGCAACAATGGCTCCGGACGTTGACACGAAGGTGCTCATAAATGAGGGCACGGGTATAGTTGGCGAAATAATGCCTGTAAAAATCACAGAAGCCCACACCTACGACCTGGTGGGCAAAATCGTCTGAATAGGACGCGGATAAACGCAGATTTTCAAGATCAGCATCCAATCTGCGGCTATCTGTGCAGTTAGGAAAATAGCCACGGAGACACAGACACAGAGAAAACAATTTGCAAACCTGAAATAGGTTGTAAAATCTCTAAAGGTAAACTATCATTTGTTATGAAGAAAAGCAGACATTCATCACCAAATAAGAAGGGAAATCGCAATAAGAAATGGATTCGGACATATCAAATTTAACACAGTTTAGAGATCATTTTGACATAATTAACGATGAGCTGTACAAAGTATTTAACTCTCGGGTCCCACTTGTTCAAGAAATCGGAAGGCACGCACTCTTAGGGCATGGCAAGAGACTCAGGCCCCTGATTTTTGTCCTCTCCTGTGAACTCTGCAAATACCAGGGAGAAGATGTTTATCAGCTTTCCACTATTTTCGAGTATATACATACCGCTTCACTGCTTCATGATGACGTATTGGATAACGCCGAGGTTAGACGAAACAGGCCTTCAGCCAACCAGGTCTGGGGCAACCATGCGGCCGTCTTAGAGGGGGATTTCCTTGTTTCAAAGGCCTTGGCCATAGCTATACGTGCCGGGAATATCCCTTTTCTGGCAAAAATCATAGAGACTGCAACACAAATGACCGAAGGCCAGATTTTGGAGTTGGCCCATACGGATGACTGGAACATTGGCAGA
>Ga0222695_1000343_pt1 | contig 27716 bp, 19 predicted proteins | sample AntAcemetage1398_FD_179834 | JGI IMG/M metagenome (GOLD analysis project Ga0222695, IMG submission 179834) | Saline water microbial communities from Ace Lake, Antarctica - #1398 | ecosystem: Environmental > Aquatic > Non-marine Saline and Alkaline > Saline | place: Antarctica: Ace Lake...
GCTGGGGATCAAGAAAAACTATTCGGTGGGAAACGGTAAATGAAGTGATCTTAAATCCGGAAAACAGACAATGAAATTTTATTTAACAAAAGGCGACATAAAGGTTGACACATACCGCCTTCGAGATAAAGTACCTGACAGCTTTTCTATATTTCGGGGGAGCATCCGAATACCTTCCCATTCTAAGATCCATATCAGCACTTAGCATGTTTAGAGGTCCGTGACCTGGATAGACTTTCATTCCCATATTGAGAAAAAAGGTTGCCTGTGATGAGTTGTTTAGATCCATTTGTTTCTGAGCCAGACCAATATAAATATCCGCTGCCTTGTCAACTTTTTCCAGTGATGTATATATGTCTGCAAGCTGAACATACTGGTCTATCTGATCAGGTCTTTTTTCTATCTGGTGAAGTATTTTAGAAGCTTTGGCATCTCCGACAACATCACTTACGTCAGTATTTACAAACGCACCTATTTTTTTCATTGAATCTGCAGATAAAATTGTGGAGACATCTCTTTTTAGAATATCGCCAAGTTTTTTAAAAAAACTGTCACTCATGAGTTCTCCAAAATGTACACGTTTCCCGCCATTATTATATATTAAAAAGCATATTAGTCAACTGAATGTTGTGTTGAATTTAAGTAAACAATTCAGGCTGTTAACGCTCGAGAGCTTTTTTTGTCTGAAAATAATGGAGGTTAATGTTTTTTTAGTTTTTATACGATTCTTTAAATGTAATAACGGCTGATCTTATTCCCAGGCCACCAGGTGAATAATAGACAATAATGATTCTATTGTTCTCAATTTCCACCATTCCGGGATAACCGCATTCAGCAAGTCCGCAGTCTTCAATTTCAATAAGTTCTGACCAGGTTTCTCCATTATCAGAAGAGTACATCATTGAAACAGCTTCTCTTTTTATATCAGAGCCTGCATCAATCCAGTCGAGCCAGCGGAAAGAGCTGATTAGTGCACCATTGTTTAGTAAGAGCAGTTCGGGAGCGTGTGCAACAACTCCAAGGCTTTTATAGTCACTCCATGTTTTCCCATCATCATCTGATACTGATTGCATCAGCTCACCTCTGTTCGAAGGGCTTGCTCCAAGAGCTGTTCTGACCTGAAGAATCCATTTTTTATCATTGACTTTTAGAAGTGCAGGTTCCTGAAGCCAGGTATTCTCGGGAGCCTTTGCTTGGACAGGTTTCATTGACCAGGTCTTACCGTCATCATCACTTATGAATAAAACGATTGGTCCTTTAGGTGTTTTAGACATTGCTTTAAAATTGAGGCTGTTGCCACCATAAGCGGGAATAATTATTTTTCCGTTATCCTCAATGATACTACTTGATGAAGCATAGCTTTTTATTTCATTTTCCTGATCATCCACCCAGATCCCATTCTCGTTAAGTTCAGCAACTGTGGTGTAGCTGAAAAGTCCGGGATCGACTTGAACGGAATCGTCAAAATTTAGTCCGCTACTTTCTGAAGTTGAAAACATTATATGATGCATCCACGGTTCATTGTAATCGGTAGGATAGTTATACTGAAACCAGTTCATTGCAACTCTGCCTGAAGAAAGCACGGCAATAGAGGGATCTCTGTCATCAATTGTGTTGTCATCCATGATCATTTCAGGATCGCTCCAGTTTACACCATCATCACTGTAATGAGATAAAATTCTGCCACTATCTTCAGCATGACCTGAGCCCTGCCTGTAAACGAGCATGATCTTTCCATTTTCAAGCTTTGCAATATCAGGAAATGCGTAATGTTTTGATCCGTTGCTAGTAACAATATCTGTTTTTTCTTCGGGTATTGTGAAGGTCATTGATTCTATAAGAGGTTGTTCCTGAGTGTCTTCATCAGAAATTTCAGTATCAATATCTGTATTTTCATTATCCGTGGATTCTCCGCATGAAAAAAGAAAGACAGCAAGTATTAAAAATATGAATATTTTCATTTATTTCTCCTAAAAATTGTTATTGACAGATGGTGAATCCTGAAGATACGATCTCAGATGTCATATCGCCTTCAGGAGTCTGAGATGGAAGATAAAGACCGATTTTTCCGGTTGTAAAAGAGAATTCTCCAGCTGCTCCCGGTGTCAGGTTGATAGTGTTTACAGTGAGAGTTCCGTAGCCAACAAGAATTATACACTCAACCTCGTTCATCATATCCTGAACAATAAAATTAACTTCGTTTTCGTTTTTAATGCCAATTGAAAGCTCAGCTCCCGGAACAGCATCACTTGTTCCTGTGCCCATAACAATGTATGGAAGGGTGAGCTGACCAGTGTTTAGAACGTAGGATTGCTGAACGAACTGGATAGCCTCTGAATCATAAAATCCTGCACGCCAGTGAGCGTCTGCCAGATTATGAGGAATATAATAAGTTCCGGTCGTAAGGGCAATGCTTGCTGAAAAAAGAGGTGAAGCCCAGAGTTCATTGTCCTGATTTGCCCCGTTATTAAAATCAGCCACTCCATTGTAGAGATATTCAACAGTAAAGGTTACTGCAGGTATTTCAGCGAGTGGTGTTGCAGTGCCTCCACCTTCACAGTTGTCGACGTTCCACCCTCTGCATCCTTCCTGGCATGTGGCATCTCCACCGGTAAAAGAGGCGTCAAGGTCACTGCACGCAATGGTGTTTTTGTCACAGATCTCTCCAGTTTCAACAACACTGTTTCCACAGATGGCTGCAGAAGAATCCTCATCAGGAGTTTCATTGTCAACTACTGTTTCTTCGTCTTTGGGCTCAGTGTCAGGCTTAGTAGTTATCTGATCTTCATCTTTCTGTGAGCCAGAGTTGTCGTCAATTTGAGAATTCGAATCATTATCGGAGCTAACAGTCTGGTCCAGACTGTCAGAAACAGCCAGAATGTCCGAGTCTGAAGTATCAAGCAGATCATCATATGGATCGTTAATACACGAAACTGTAAACACAAATATTCCCGAAATTAAAAATACCATATTTTTCATTTTATTTTTTCCTCTGTTTTTTCTCACGCACTAATTTTACCATTAAGTTTGTTATTTTCAACTTCATTCTCCGGTAAAATGCTTTTCATTATCATTGTAGCCGCCAGAAAGAAGGCTGCACTTACTAAAAATGGCAGAATAATATGAATTTTCATGAGAAAATAACCGGTAACTGGCCAGATGAGACCTCGGATTCCGGTCATTGTTACATGTGTTGAAGTAAGTTTGGGAACTTCCATGTTGTTTTTTGCAAAGTACATAGGACCTATGTGCCAACAGAGTGTAACCGCAGCCATTCCCGCTCCGAAAAAAATGTATGAAAGATAGACGAGCCATTTTGAAAATTCCGGTGGAACAAAGTATGATGCTGCCATAGCAAGTGGATGAAAAATAAGGATCGAGAATGCAAGAACTCCAACATAGATTGGGTTTTTTCTGTCAAAAAGTTTGCCTAAAGCCGGAATGAGTAAAATTATCACTATCGCAGAAAGGACTCCGCGCCCAAAAGATATTATGCTGTATGAAAGATTTAAATAATCGACAAGAAGGATGGGAACTGCCGCAAGAACGACCATGAATCCTCCACCGTAAATGAAAAAAGCCACTTCATAAATAAAGAACTGACGATTTTTTTTAAAAACATCTATCAAAGTTGGGAAAATATAAAGATCGGCCTTATCCATTGACATTTTTTCTTTTTCCCACTGTGACATCGGAATAAAGCGCAACATGAAAAATGATAGGAATGATACAATCCCGATGGCTGAAAATACGATCAGATAGATGCTGCTGTTACTATCCATCCACACTCCGAAAAGATAGACTGAGGCAATAAAGAAAACCTTGTTAATTGAAATTGAATAGGCAAAGATCTTTCCGATCTCAGTCTTTGCGTAGTTAGTTCTCATATATATGTTCTGAACAGGTTTCATTAATGTTATTCCGAGGTAGAACAGCATTGCTAAGGCGAGGAGTGAACTGGCAGAATTGAAAAAGAAGAACAGCACAAAAGGTAGTCTTGTCAAAATAGCTGCAACAGTAATTATTAATTTAATTCTGTCTGGAAACTTTGAAAGAATGTGTGAAAAATAAATACTGAAAAGGTTAGTAGCAGGTCCAAGCATTGTGAATATTGCAATGATAAAAGGAGAAGCGTTCATTTCACGGCGCATGATAACTTCCGCCATGATAAATATTCCGTAAATCGAGCCCTCAAGGGCGCTGTGCGCCATTTGAATTGAAATGGTTTTCTTTTTATCTGAGAACATTAATGGAATCCTTAAGCAGAGTTTATTTTTTCGATCTATTTTTCTTTATCTGATTTTCAACGTCTTTGATTGTGTTGGGTACTGCCTTTTTATTGGCAATATTCTTTATCCATAGAGGCAGGCTTCCTGCGGGATCAGTGTAGATATAGTAATCGATCTTAAGTTTATCAGGACCAGCCTGAGTGAATTTCCAGTATCCCTTGTTGATCTTTACACGGACCTTTTTCTCCTTTTCAGGATATTTAGGGTCTGTAAACGGTTCCCAGGTCACGGAAACTGAGCCATCAGGATTTTTTACTTCACAGGATTTTACAAGATAATCTCTGTCATAAACCATCGGAGTATCAATAACATTGTATGACCAGTCACACTTTTTAGTTCTTTTAAGAACTTCAGAATGTTCAATGTATTTAAAGTATTGCGGGTGTTTTAGTCTGTCAAAAAGTATGTCACAGGCTTCTTTAATTGTCCCTTTAATAAAAGCCTCGGCCTTCACCTCTTTTATTTTAGAGTTTGGAACAGCTCGTGTATAGAGCTTCAAATCCTCATCATCATCAATAAGTTCCCATTTACCTGAATCATTAGCAAAAACAGATAGACACGCAAAAAACAGAAAAAACGAAACAACAGATCTCATATCAGTACCTCCTATAAATCGGCAAAATTTTATAGTTATTTCAACGAAATGTCAAAACAACTTTTTTTTTGATTATTTTTGATTGACAATTAGCAATACATCGTTATATTTTCGCTCGAGGTGGCGAGGTAGCTCAGTTGGCTAGAGCATCGGACTCATATCCCGAAGGTCGAGTGTTCGAATCACTCTCTCGCTACCATTCTTTTTTGATTTTTCTCTAAATTTGTTTTAAGTGTCAATCAGTGATTGACGTTTTTTGGGTAAAGTGTCAATCATCAATTGACATTACTGTGTGAAAACTTGACACCGATTCAACAGAAAATAACAAAAAAATTCCTCTTTGGCTCTTTGGTTTTCTCTATTAATGTCAATGCAAAGTTAAAATGTCCGCTTTCTTTTCAAAAATCACTTTTTAATCGAATAGCTGGTGCTTCTTCCACCTTTTGGAAGTTTATATAAGATATTTTTTTTAATGAGATCCTGGATGTCACGCAGTGCTGAGTCTTGTGAACATTTAGATATTTTTGCCCATTTTGATGTGTTCATGTTTCCTTCAAAACCGTCCAGAAGTATATTGAGTATTTTTCTCTGTCTATCATTTGCTATTTTATCGTTATTTTCGAGCCAGAAGTTGTGTTTAAATATAACCTTGCTTAATACTGTTTCTGATGCTTTAAGCGAATTTAGAAGGCAATTAAGGAACCATTCCAGCCAATTTGTGATGTCAAGAGTTCCTTTTTGAGTTTTTTCCAGAATGTCATAATACTTTTTTCGTTCTTTACGGATTTGTGTTGACATGCTGTAGAAACGATAAGGTTGTTCGTCAGATCGCGCAAGTATCATGTCAGTTATAGCACGTGCGATTCTTCCGTTTCCGTCTTCAAATGGGTGGAGTGTAACAAACCATAGGTGAGCAATTCCGGATTTTAGAACGAGATCAGTTTTTGAGTTGCTGTTCATCCAGTTAAGAAAAACAGTCGTTTCATCGCCAAGATCTTTAGCGTTTGGTGCCTGAAAATGAATCTTTTCTTTTCCAAGAGGTCCTGAAACAACTTGCATCGGGCCACTTGATTCATCACGCCAGTTTGCAACGATAATTTTTCTTAAACCGCTGAATCCTGTTGGAAAAAGTGAATTGTGCCATCCGAAAAGACGGTCTTGGCTTAGTTTTTTGTTATATTTGCCTGTTGCATCAAGCATCATATCAACCACACCGTCAATGTGCCTGTCAGAATTTGTCAGTCCGGAGATCTCAATTCCCAGCCTTTTTGCTATTGATGAACGAACCTGATCCTGATCCAGTTTTTCACCTTCAATTTCTGTTGATTTCAAGACATCAAGTGTAAGTATCTCAAGGTTAGCCTGATCTTTTAGCTCAAACCCGAATGCTCCCATTTTTCCAATGATCTGTCCCTGAAAGTTTCTGACTTTTGAAATTAAAGGTAACAGTTTTTCACTGTCCCAGAAAAATTCAGGCCAGTTTTTGTTTTCGTAGATAAACATTGTTAATCTCCGCATAATCTGCGGAGAATATAGCTCTTAATCTCCGCATTGTCAAGTATGTAAGATAAGAATTATCGTCCCTTGCCTTCAGGTAAGGGATTTAGGGAAAGGTCCAACAGGCTCGGATCTGGGATTATAAAATATCAGTCAGGACTTTTTCAGTTCTTGCAAATATTTGATCGATATCATCTTTTGTAACAATGAGAGGAAGAAAGAAATATATCATATCACCAAGTGGGCGAAGTACGAGACCGTTATCAAGTGAATGCTCATAAATTGCATTGCCGATTCTTTCTTTTTCATCAAATGGGATCTTATTCTTTCTGGATTTGACAATATCAAGAGCTCCGATAAATCCTCTGTAACGGATATCTCCGATAAAATCGAACTTTTCCATTTCACGGAGTTTTTTATGGAAATGGTGCATAACTTCGAGGTTTGAATAGGGTAGATTCTCGTCTTTAAGGATATTCAGGTTTTCAATACCAATTGCGCAGGCTAGGGGATTTCCAGTATAGGAATGTCCGTGAAAAAATGTTTTGTATGAAAAATAATCATCGTAAAATGCGTTATATATTTCATCAGTTGCTACAGTCATCGCAAGCGGGAGAAATCCTCCTGTAATTCCTTTTGAAAGACAGATTATATCAGGCACAACTTCAGTATGTTCATAAGCGAAAAGTTTTCCTGTTCTTCCAAAACCTGTTGCAACTTCATCAAAGATAAGAAGCACGTTGTGTCTGTCTGCGGACTCTTTAAGTTTATTTAGATATTTAGCAGGATATGTGAACATTCCACCAGCGCCCTGAATAAGCGGTTCAACAACAACGGCAACCGTTTCATCAGCATATTTTGCCAGAGTTTGTTCCATTTTCTCAAAACACTGGAGGTTACAGTTACAGCTTTCACCATCAAGTGTGAATTCAGATTTTCTGTGTGGGCAGCAGGAACAGTTTGGACTGTCGACTTTGATAGCATTGAACATAAGGGGTTTGTAAAGTTGATGATAGAGTTCTACTCCACCAAGACTGACAGCTCCCAGAGTGTCTCCGTGATAGGCGTTGTCAAGCATGATAAATCTCGTTTTTTCTTTTTCTCCTTTGTTCTGCCAGTACTGAAAGGACATTTTTAAGGCAACTTCTACGGCAGTTGAGCCATCATCAGAGAAAAAATACTTGCTGAGTGAAGGATGAAGAAAATTTGAAAGTTTGTCAATAAATTCAGCAGCATATGGGTGAGTAAATCCTGAAAAATTTACATGCTCAAGAATGTCGAGCTGTTTTTTTGCCGCTTCAACGATCCTTTTGTTGCAGTGCCCAAGCGTGTTTGTCCACCAGGATGAGATTGTGTCATAAAGCTCGTTTCCATCTGCGTCTGTGAGTTTAACACCTTTACCGCTTACAATTACCCTGTGGTCCTTGTTTTCGAAATCTTTCATCTGAGTAAAAGGATGCCAGATGTGTTTTTTGTCAATTTCCAGAGTTTTTTTCTTGTCATACATTAGAACTTCCATATTAAATAAGTAAAAAGTAGTTGCAATATTACTTCTGTGAATCTTTTGTCAAGGATTTTGACATTCCTTGTAAGTATTAGTAGAATCTATTTGCTATTATATAAATAAGTGCCTTGATTAAATGACGATGCGGGAGAGTTAAGATGAGAAAAGAATGGATGTTCATATTCTTAATATTCTTTGTTGTTGCATTCGGTTGCGATAAAAAGAAATATCCAGAAAGTGATTCGAATTCCAACAGTGTAGATATCGATATTGAGGAAAGTGATATGGATTCCAACAGTGTAGATATAGATATTGAAGAAACTGATCTGGATTCCAATAGCGGAGATCCGGATATTCAGGAAGCGGATGAGGAAGACATGAACATTGATGATATGAATATTGATGATGATAGTTCAGATGTTGATCAGATAGTGGACAATGATATTGAAGAACCTGTTGAGTGTCCTGAAGGAACTTTTTCTCTAACATTTAACATTGATCCTGAAGGTTCCGGTTCGGTTGATACTAATGTTGAGCCAGTTGTTTCTCCTAACTGCTTTAACCCCGGAGAGATCTTTCTGTCTCCGATCGGATCTGAAGAGTTCGGCTTTGAGGAATGGGGAGAAGGAGTTGAAAAAAACGTAATAGATCTTGATAAGGATAAAGAGATAACAGTTGTCTTTAAGAAAAAGTTTTCAGTTGAGCTGAAGAAAATGGTTAATGAAAGTAATGTTGTGGATGAAAGATACTCGGCAGGAAGTTTTGTTTTTAAAGATAAGGTTTGGATATATGGTGGTTTTACTGGTTTTTCAATTTATTCTCCAATTTTTAAAGGACCAAAATACAGCTCGTGGTATTCTGAAGATATGAACAATTGGACCTTGGCATCACAAAATGATGGAATATCAGGGACTAGATTAGTTTTTAATGATAAAGTTTATGTAAATGGATGGAGTAGAGTGGAGCAGAAAAATGGCGTTTTTATGTCAACAGATGGAACAAACTGGACAATGGTAAAGGAGAATCCACCTGCAGGGGATACGTTTGTTTTTAAAGATAAATTATGGGTTATTGGAGATGCTCCGGGAAACAATGTCTATTCATCTGATGATGGAATCGAATGGACTTTGGAAAAGCAAAACGCGGACTTGCCTCCAAGGGAATTTGCCGTTTTTGTCCCTTTTGATGATAAGATTCTCAAAATTGGTGGTTATGGACGTAGCGAATCATATCGATTTATCTGGTATTCAACAAATGGATACGATTGGACAAAGACTACTATAGAAAGAGAGTGCTTAGTCAACCAGTGGGTGCAATTTCTTGATAAAATATGCTTTTCAATAATGCCTTTTGATATGCATACATCAAAGGATGTTTTATGCATTGATAAAGATATCAATTTAACAGTAGTGGAAGGGAAGTACGGGATGGGAGTTGGATCATTTACTATTTTTAAGGATAAGTTCTGGATATATGGAGGAGTGCAAGAAGACGGTTTTTCAGATAGAGTTTTTTATTCGGAAGATCTTGAAAACTGGTCGACTTTTCGTGTGTCCACTGAGGAATTCCCAGTTGGAATATCCGCTGGAATAGTTAAATTTGATGATAAGTTATGGGTTTTTGGCGGATATGAAGAATATAGTGAAGGAAGTTATGCCGTTTATGGTGTGTGGTCTTCGGAGGATGCACTCCACTGGGACTATGTTGAAACAAATAATTTTGATATTTCCGGAGATGCAAAGGCTTATGTTTTTAAGGAAAAAATATTTGTTTCGGATGGAGAAAATAAGCTTTATAGCTCAGACGATGGTGTTATATGGGAAATGAAGAGTGAAGGTTTCCCTGGGATAATTGAAACCGATTACCCTGTATATAGCTATATTACATATAAGACGATACTCTTCAATGACAGTATCTGGCTGAACAATTATAACTCAAAAGTAATATTTAGCTCGTCTGATGGTTTTACTTGGACAGAATCTTCGACTCAACTCCCGGAGATTGGAGCTATTGAGGTTTATAATGAAAGCGTGTGGCTTTTTGGAAACAACTTTATTTGGAAAAGTGAAGATTTTGAAAATTGGGAAAAAGTTAATGACTTTTTTCTAGTTAATGGTGAAGAAATTGACCTTTTAGGCAGTTATTCTCTACACTTTACGTTTTTATACGATAATTACATGTGGTATTCTACAGCTGATTTAGATTTCAACGGTTTTCTTTTTTATACAAAAGATGGATATAACTACAATAAAATTGATATTAATTTTCCGGAATATTGTCAGTTGGTATTCTTAGCTGATAACATAACTCTGTTCTCTGAATTAACCGGCCCAAGGAGTGTTAATAAGTATATCTTTGAAATAAGTCGCTAGATCTATTCCTGCTCAATTTCAAAGTTTTTCTCTTCTGATATTTTTAGTGAGCCGTCTTCATCCTGCGATACAATATGCCATGAGTATTTTCCTGATTCAAGGTTTAAAGAGAAGTTATCAAGTCCTTTTTCCGGGCCTGCATATACTTTGTCAAATCCGGAAGAATATCTAATGAGAAGTGTGTAGCTGATGTTAGGATCATCAGATATGTCCCAGGTGAATATTACATTTCCCGGGAATTGTTCATGACCATTTTCGGGTAATACGGGTATTGCCGCTTCCGGTTTTATTTTCTGTTCTATCGTCTGCATATTTCCTGAGAATTTATTGTCATGCAGTGCTTGAGGCCAATCTCCGTAAGGTTTCCCAAAAACATTCAATATGTAAGTTTTGTTTGCCTGTGTAAAAACATAAAGAAGTTCATTTGAATAAAGCAAATACGTAGGGGCCGATTCTGTGTTAAATGTCCATGTTGTGCGATTTGAGAGATTATAGCACCTTACCGAATAATAGTTTGTGAAAAAGACTGTTTTTTCATCTGTTATGACTGGAGGAATATCGGTATATCCTGTGGTGAAATCAAGATATGGCAGCATGGTGTCATGAACAAGTTCGTTTCCTTTGTTAAAAACCCTGAGTATTCCATCACTGACAATATATTTATAACCATAGTTTCCAATTGAGATGGAAGGAGGTTTTACACTTGTATTTAAATAGGTGATCTCGGCCAATTTTTTTTGTTCTTCACCATTCACAGAGTTTAATACAAGAACTCCAAATTCTCTATCATCCGTAAGTGAATAGGGAAGATATAAAAATCCGTAGCTGTCAATTGCCGGATAAGAGCTGAAAGTATGGTTCGTGAAGGTTTTTTTCCAAAGTATGCCTCCATCTTTTTCACTTGAAACTACGAGCCCATTTTCGAATATTGTGAATATCTGACCTTCCTGGTTTGTTATTGAAACAGATGAAGCGGTACTATAGTTTCCTTCGATCTTTGTAGTCTCAGGGAATGAAAAAATAGTGTTTCCAAAATAAACATCTCCATTGCTGCTCAAGGTTGTAACAGCATTTGTTGTCTCCGGGAAAGAAAATCTGATTTTTTCTTCCGATTCCGGATCGAAAATTCCATATGTTGAAGAGGTTCTGAAGTAAATATTTTCATCTTGAGCTATTCTTCCTTCGGTTAGCCTAAAACCTGTGTAGATAGTTTTTACGATGCCATTTTCGTCAAGGAAGGTGATCTTACTTTCATTTACATGTCCGGCGACAACAATTCCTTCATTATTTACTCCTATCGGAAACAGTTTGCTGTCAACGATATATTTTTGTCTTTCAACACATTTGTCATCTAATCTATAAGTATTAGCTACACATTGCCAGGAACAGGTTCTTGCACTTGACCAGCCATTTTCATCTGTATATGTAATTAAAACACCTTTTTGGATATCTTCTGAATTTTCAGGTTTATCCGGATTCGATGTGCAGGAAACCACTTGATTGTCATCACAGGATGGTTCATTAAGCTCGTTGTAAACCCAGTCCAGGTCTTCAATACATTGTGTACAGTCATCAGGTTTCTGAAGAGAAGTTTTACATACACACTCAGGTACGTGGGTATAATCGTCACATTGCTCAAATTTAGTACATTCAATGTCTGAATTTGTACAGTATCTACCATTACATTTCCCATCTTTTAGATAATAGGCGCTGCTACACTGGTCACATTTATCTCCGATCCAGGGTTCAATACATTCACAACGTGCCTGTCTTTCGCTGACTTTACATTTTGCATTGTCACTTTCACATCCCACTTCAGTACAACTATTGTTGGAAATACAGCTTCCATCAATATCAAAATGAAAGTTTTCAACACATTCTTCACAGAAATCAGGTGTGAAATGCGGAGGACATTTACATCCCGCATGAAAATCCAGTTCATCCTCGTAACAAGTTCCGTTTCCGTTGCAGACTACATCGTCACAAGTGTTTGAGTCTACGCAGTTTTCAATAGAAAGTTTGCAATCAATGCACATTAAAGGGCCAATGTCAGAATTCTTGTTGCTGGAGCAGGAAATGATTCCGGAAAAATCACATTCTTCCTCTGCTTCTAAAATTTCGTTACCGCAGACACCGTTTATTTCATCTTGAATTTTGTTCTCAACAAGATCATATTTTTTGTTAATGCTTATGTTTTCGGGAGCTTTTGTGCAGGCAAAAATAAGAACCGGGAAAATAATTAATAACAGTTTCTTCATTTTATTCCTGCTCAATTTCAAAGTTTTGTTCTGCTGATATGTTGAGAGCGCCGTCTTTATCCTGTGATACTACACGCCATATATATTGTCCTGATCCAAGGTTAACAGAGTAGTTATCAAGTCCTTTTTCAGGGCCTGCGTAAACTTTGTCAATTCCTGTAGAGTCTCTAATGAGAAGTGTATAGCTGATATCCGGATCATTAGGGATGTCCCAGGTGAATATTACATTTCCCGGGAACTGTTCATGGCCATTTTCGGGTAATACAGGTGTTGCTGCTTCTGGTTTGGTTTTCTGCTCCATCTTCTGCATATTCCCTGATAGTTTAGTGTCATGTAAAGCCTGGGGCCAATCTCCGGAAAGTTTTCCAAATGTATTCAGCACAAGAGTTTTTTTGCTTACAGTGAACACATAGAGAAGGTTCTCTGCATAGAGAAGGTGCTTCGGAGGATAAGTAGTGTCAAAAGTCCATATAATGCCCTCTAAAATACTCAGGCATATAACGGAATCTTCGTTTGTAAACAATACCAGACCAGCATCTGTCACAACTGGAGGAATGTCAGGGTATCCATTACTGAGGGTCGAATTTGGTAAAGTGTCGTAGACAAGATTATTTTCTTCGTCAAATACTCTCAGGATTCCATTGCTGACAACATATTTTAACCCATCAGATCCGATGGATATAGATGGAGGATCAACGATGTAGCTGGAATCATAAAAATTAGCGAGGGAACTTATTTCTTCACCATTTACAGGATTTACAACAAGTATTCCGAACTCGCGGGTAGAAGCGTTTGAGTAGGGAAGATACAGTTTCCCATTGCCGTCGATTGCCGGGTAGGAACTGAAGTTCAAGTTTGTATATGTGTTTTTCCAGAGTATGTCGCCATCCTGTTTGCTTGAAACAACGAGTCCATTTTTAAACACAGTGAAAATCTGACCTTGTGAACTTGTTACTGAAACTGATGATGTGTTGCTGTATCCGGATTCTATCTGACTGATATCAGGAAAGGAAAATTTTGTATTTCCAAAAAAAACCTCTCCATTGTTTTTTAGAGTTGTAACAGCATTTGTTGTTTGAGGATAAGAGAATATGATGCTATTCTCAGATTCAGAATCAAAGATCCCATACGTTGAAGAGGTTCTGAAGTAAATATTTCCGTCACGGTTTATTCGACCGTCCGTCAGATAAAAACCAGTGGTTACAGTTTTTACAACCTCCTCGTTATCAAGAAAGAGTATCTGCTTTCTATCTTTATCTCCGGCTAAAATAAAGCCTTCATTGTTTATTCCGATCGGGAAAAGAGTTTTGTCAAGATCATACTTATTGATTTTTATACATTCTTCATCTTTACCATAAGTGTTAACACTGCATTTCCAGTCACAGAATTCCGGTTCAGACCAACCATTTTTATCTGTATATGTAATTACAACAGATTCTTCAATATTGTCAGAGTTTTCAGGTCTATCAGGGTTCGGAGTACAGAATACTACCTTCTGATTACGACATGATTTATAAATCCAGTCATAATTGGGAAGACATTTTGAACAGTCATCAGGATTTTGATTTAAACCGTTGCATATACATAACGGTTTACCTGTGTTGTCGGCGCACATTTCGTATTCAGGACATTCAATATCTGAGTTCGTGCAGTATCTTCCTTTACATTCTTTATTTTCAAGATAGAAGGCATCGTTACACTGATTGCATTTGTCTCCTATCCAGGGTTCAACACATACACAACTGGCCTGACCTTCAGTTGTTTTGCATTTTGAATGTTCATATTCGCAACCGATCTTTGTACACCATTTGTTGGATATGCAAGTTCCGTCAAGATCAAAGTGATAGCTGTTGATGCATTCGCTGCAGTAATCAGGAGTGAAATGCAGAGCGCACTTACACCCCACATAAAAATCCAGTTCATCTTCATAACAGGTTCCGTTTCCGTTGCAGACCGTGTCGTCACAAGTGTAGGATTCTATGCAGTTTTCAATAGCAAGTTTGCAATCAATACACATTAATGGACCAATTTCTGAATTTTTTCTGCTGGAGCATGAAATGGTTCCGCTGAAGTCACATTCTTCCTCTGCTTCTAAAATTTCGTTACCGCAGACACCGTTTATTTCATCCTGAACTTTGTTCTCAACAAGATCATATTTCTTGTTAATGCTTATGTTTTCGGGAGCTTTTGTACATGCGGCGCAAATAAAGATGATTATGAAGATGAAAAAACATTTCATTTAGTAGTTTTTTCCGTGTTATCTTCTACTTTGGACGGTTTTTCTTCAGTTTTTTCTTCTTTTTCTATCGTTTTATCTGTTTCCTGTTCGGTCTTAGTTTCTTCTTTTACAACATTAGTTTCTGGTGAAAGCTCTTTTTCTTCGACAGGTTTTTTTTCTGTTTTCAAGGTTTTTTTAATTAAGAATGAATCAATGAGGATTTCCTTTTGATTGTTTGTGATATTATTTAATGTTTTTAGATATTTCTGGACATCATCAGCTTTCACTTCCTTTGTTTTCTGTGTATATTCAGATGAGAAGGTAATAGTTCCAGGGCTGGTTTTACCGTTTGTTTTCCACCAAAAACCATCGTTGAATTTGAACTCTTTATTCATTTGTTCCGAATTTATGTCTATTTTGAAAATACTATCATCATATTTTATACTTAGTTTTTTCTTATATGAATAATTCTTGCCCAGTTTTATAGGACGAGTTCTATTCTTGTAATACATTGCATTCAAATTAGATGGCATGGGAAAAATGTTATTTAGAATAAATGGAATTTTGTTATATTCAGAGATGTTTTTTACGATTTTATAACTGATTAAAAGAGGTTTCTCCAGTTCATCAAGGTTCTTTATTGAGAGGTCACTGATCGTGGAGTCATAGAAAAAATTAATAATACTTTTTCTAAGGCTTCTTTTTATAAATCGTTCACTTGAATAGTTGATCTCATTTCTTGAAGATGCTGCGAAAAAACCATGAAGAGTTGCTTCAACATTAAAAATTACAGTGTCTTTTTTTATTTCAGCATTAATCGTTTTTTCTATCAGGTTATCAGAATAATTTGATGACGGAGTCTTTTCCAGATGAACTTTTTTCCGGTCATCTTTATTTTTTGGTCTTATCTCAAGGGAATAAGAGTCTTCGCACTGTACAGGAAGTTTGCCAAAAGGAGCATAAGTCGCAGTAGGGTCAAGCCATATGATCTGACCGCCTTTCAGGTAAGCTTTGACGATGATGTGGTCAAAAATATTTGTGACGAATTTAGGGTCTATTCCTTCGTTATTTCCTGTCTTGACAGCGGTTGGCCATGCTTCGAATCCTGCATCTCTGAGTAAAGCTGTAAGGAGGACGGTGTGGTCTTTACAATCTCCGTAACCTCGGTCAACTATAGTTTTAATATTATTCGGTTTGTAACCATGACCAAAATAAACATGAGTGTCGTCGTAGTAGAATTTCTGAACAAAACTGTATAAAGCTTTTATTTTTTCCAGATCGCTTTTTTTATCTTTAAGCAGTTCGCCGTTTTTGTCGGAAATAATTTTTTTCTCTTCTTTGCTCATTTTTTCAAGGACAGGTTTATAAAATCTTTCGTAGTGTTTTCTTCCGTACTTTCTCCATGAGTTCCAACTTGAGAGTCTTAAATTGATATATCCTTGGTAAAGGCTGTTTTTGCCCATTCCAGCTTCTTTTTTTAACTTAGGGATATCTTTTTTTTCCCATACGTACACTCTATCTCCAGAATCTCCGAAACCTTTTTTATAAGTGGGTTCCGGCATAGAGATGTTTTTAACAATATACTTAAACGTGAAAGGGCGAGGGGGATCAAAAATAAAATTAGGCAGTCTAATTTCAAATCTTGAATATTTTTTTGGCAGATATTTTTGCACCCAGTATTTGTCAGCAAAATAGAAATGACTGTTAATTACAGTATATTTTATTTCAACGAGATCTCCCTTTCTTACCTGAGGAATATTATATGTTGCAGATTGATTTGTCCCTACATAATCCTGGTTCTTTTTATGAACTGTGTAGTAATAAATGTCTCTTTCAGTCAGGTTGTGAATTGAGCCGTCAGGCTTAATAGTCCTGGCTGCAAAAGATTCAAAAACAGTTTTATCGTTAAGATAGATATATCTTTCCATGAATGATTCCTCATCACGGAATACGCGGTATATCTTATGATAGGTTTTGTACGTTTCAATTCCAACACTTGGAACATAATCTACATCGTAAATAATGTTTTCATAAAGGATTACCCCGTCACAATCCGGGTACTGTTCTTCGGTAGGAAGATTTTTAAGGTCTACTTCTTTTGGGAGATCGCCGATCTTGGAAACTTTAATTCCGGAACTGGCACATGAAAACATAAAGATTCCTAAAATTAGAATAAGTGTAAATTTTAATAAATTCTGCATGATTACTCCTTAAAATGATATATCTGTTGAAATAAAAAAACTATCCGGTCCTGGGATTATCCTGAAGCTGGTTTCAACCTTCTTTTCTTTTTGGGAAGGTTTTACAAAAAGAAGAATTATTCCGGCAAGTGCAGATGCGCCACCTGCAATATAGAAAATGTTTCTGGCAATGACGAAATCCTTTCCTTTCTGGTAGATATCATCTCTTTTGATCAGGTAGGCCGCTTTTGAAATGTCTCCGTTATTTAGTTGTTCCCTGATCTCTTCTTCATTTCCCATTTTTTCATAATCCTGGAATTTTTTCCAGGCCATGTAATCAAACATTCCGCCCACACCCGCGAGGATTGCTCCACTGATAATGAATCCTGTTCCAACCCATTTATAAGGTCCGATTATCTGTCTTTTCTTTTTCTTGTTAATTTTTATTGGTTTAAATTCCTTTGTTTTAGCTGTTGTTTTTAGTGGTTTAAATTCTTTTATTTTTGTCGGAACAACGTTTTTATTCTGCTTTTCATTTTTTGTTATTATCTCATATCCTTTCTTTTTATTTTTTGTTATCTCACCTTTAACAAGATCAAGATTTGAGCTGTATATAACCCGGTTTCCGCCATTTTCTGTTACTTCAAGGAGTTTAGAGCAGATGGGAATGTCAATTTTACTTGGAACTGTTCCAACTTTAACACCGTCAACATAGATGGCGTTGCCTTTAAGAACTTGGTCTTTGATCTTTAGCTCACTTATGCTGATCTCTTTTTTTATAGGTTCAGGTTTTATCTCAAGAAAAGTTGTGTCTGAATTTGAAATATTTACATTTCTGTTCCATGTGTAGAAAAGGATCTGCTTGAAGCAAGGTTCTGTGGCAATGCTGAGCTGATGAGTTCCTACGGGGAGTTCCATTTTTTCAATAGGCGATGTTCCAACCTTTTTTCCGTCAACGTAGATTTCTAGACCGGATGGAACTGTATGGACGGTCAAAAATCCGCTGCTCTCTTTTTGCTCTTGTGCTGTTAACGGAAAAATAAACATTAGTCCCGCAAACGTTAGAATGTTGAAAAATAGTAAAACTTTTCTCATTTTGTTAATAGTCTCCCTTGATGACTGTGTTAGTCAAAGTATAGCGATAATAAATTTAATTTAAAGAAAAAAAGAGGGGCTGCTTTATTAGAAATCCTTTATTTAAGAACTCTAAGGTCAAGCCCTCCGGGATACATGTAGCTTACGTCCATACCCCAGCCGTAAACAAGTATTCCGCATGGCCCTGTGCAGGTGAGTTCATGGCGCATAAAATCTTCATCCAGTTCAAAGATATAAAAAACTTTATTTGATCCATAGACAGTACCTTCTTTTACTGGAACAGGAGTGGTTTCATCAAGAGTTGTCACAACTCCTGGATCAGTAACAACCTGAACAAAATTCTCGTTTCCGTCATCTTCACCTTTTACTGAGCTTGAAAAAAAGAAGTATTCATTTTTATATTGTTCAATAGGTGGAATAATGGACATGGCAGGATCACCGTAACAGCCGGCATGGGATGAACCGACACTGGAATCACGGCAGTCAAAACTCTGATCTTCCGAGCCACTGAGATATTGAATTACCTGAACAGGTTTGTCAGCTTCAATAAATGACGAGCCTGGATCAAATCCATCTCCCCAAAAGTAATAGATCTCGTACTGATGCCACTGTCCGCTGTTAAGTGTCACGTTTATTTCGTTTCCTGATTCCTGCTTATCGTCTTTAATGGTTATTTTAACGTTTGTATTATCTTGTGAAGCAATAATTCTAACGATATCGCGTTCTTTTTCTCTAGGTCTGGTTTTTACAACCGCATAGCTTTTCCCCCAGCGGTTTACAGAGAGAAGCTGGTGCTCAAGATGATCACAGTAACCTCTGTCTTTGGGAATATTTGCACATCCATGTCCACCGAAAACCACAAAAGGAGAGCAGTTTTTCAGAGGATCTTTGCAGTGAATTCTTGTTCCAGTCAGATCATCAAGATTGTTGCCGCTGGTTATATTGAGAACTTCTCCTTTTTTAACAGTAACATTAAAAGGAGTGCCCGCTGGAGAGGCCGGGATTCCGTTTCCGCCTTTGATTTCCGCTGTCGGGATAATTTCAAGCTCAACATCCATGTCATAAGCGCCGATCACAGTAAAATATCCAGGCCCGTCACTTCCCACACCAGTCTGGTCTTCATAAGTTGAAACATAGTAATCAGTACCAAGCTTTTTTGATGGAAAAAGCAGTGAGGCATCGTTGGATGAAAGGTTGTCAAAAGGGTTAAACTGATAAATTGTGATAGGAACATTGCTTTCAATATGGTAGCTTAGAAAACTTGCAGAAGTTCCAATGAGCATTCTGTCATCTTTTCTTGGTGTGACAAGGATTATCTCTTTTGGAGGAACGGTGATAGTGTAGTCAGATTCCTTATCATCGCAGTCCATAGCATCGTATGGATTTCCAAAAATATCATTCTTTTGTGTCTTAAAACAATAGGCGAATTTGTCTGCCGGAATTTCAGTGCCGTCAGGAAGAGTTTTCATAAGTTGAATTGTTGCCGTGAGAGTGGGGTGGGTATTTGCAATTGCCACGGAAAAACTATCATGCTCAGTGACTGTTTCAGTTTTTCTGCCGTTGTAAAGCTTTGCAGTATAGAACTCACAACCCTCGTATCCGCTTCCGGCACCGGCACAAGCTTCTGAAGTACATTTTCCATAAAAGCAGACTTCACCATCCCTACATTTCTCAACGGGAGTCTCATTAACACCTGAACCATCGGTATTGCACTCATAAACTGAAAACTTGTCAGTTGAAATGCAGACCCTCGTTCCCGGATTACAAGTCATAGAAGGATTATGATCGTCGGGTTTTTCAGAATTGTCGTCATCAGGTTTTTCAGAAGTCCCATCTGTATCCTCCTGAGTTTTATCGCTGACATTTTGTGAATCTGAATCATTCACTTCATTTTCAGAAAGATTATCAGAGTCGGAAAGAGTTTCGTCATCCTTAGCACAGGATGAAAAAAGCACAAAAAGAATAAGAATAGCCACAAAGTTGATCTTTTTCATAAATATCTCCAAAATCATAGAACACACACAGATATGATAATAAAAACGTTGAGCTGGATGTCAAGAACTCATCCCCCCGGCCCCCTTCTCTCTAAGGAAAGAAGGGGGAGACTAGGTTTATTTCGGGTGAGTTAAATTGAAAAACATTCAATAAAGGAGTATGTTTTCTTAACAGATCATTTTTAGGAGCCCAATGAGTTACAAACCTCCTTTTACAGTAAGCAGTGAAGCGATAAATCTTATTGCAGAAATTTCAGCGATGGTTGAAAGGTTTGTCATTCGTCTTGAACAGGAAGATCATCTTTCTTTGCGGAAAATAAACAGGATTAAAACAATCAGAGGTTCTCTTGCAATTGAAGGAAACACTCTTGATGAGGGTCTTATTACGGACATTATTGACGGTAAGAATGTTGTTGCTCCAATCCGTGAAATCCAGGAAGTTAAGAACGCAATAAAGACTTATGAAGCGTATTCAGAATTAGATGCTTTTTTAGTTGATGATCTTTTGAAAGCTCATTCCCTGATGATGGAAGCTCTTGTTGATGAATCTGGAATTTTCAGAAAGACAGAAGTTGGTGTTTTTGAAGGAAAAAAGGCGATACATGTTGCTCCACCTGCAGATCGTGTTCCTTTTTTAATGGATGATCTGTTTGGATGGCTTAAAAATTCAAGTGATCACCTGCTTATTAGAAGCTGTGTGTTTCACTATGAGTTTGAATTTATTCATCCTTTTGCTGATGGGAACGGAAGAATAGGCAGACTTTGGCAGTCATTAATTCTTGGGAAGTTGAATCCAGTATTTGAGCATTTACCAGTTGAAAATATGGTTTTTTCAAACCAGAAGAAATATTACGAAGCAATTCAGAAAAGCACTGAGTCAAATGACAGCGGTATTTTTGTGGATTTTATGCTTGGGGAGATTTTGAAGACATTGAAAGAGAGAAAAGGAGAACCGCTAAATAAAATTGAGGGAGTAAGTGAGGGAGTAAGTGAGGGGGTAAATTCAGTTCTTGAATTTATTCGAAATAATCCAATGTGTCGAGTTCCTTTTATATCAAAGAATACTGGAATTCCTGCAAAAACAATTGAAAGACATATCAAAAAACTTAGGTTGAAAAACAAGATAGAATTTGTCGGAGCTCCAAAAACTGGTGGATATCAAGTGAAAAGGGGGTAACTTTCCTATATTTATTTAATACTTTAATTTTTAAAGGAGATTATTATGAGTGAGTTAATTTTTACAACAAGTCCTGAATTTACACTCTTAACCAACAAGTTTATAAATGTTCCTGTTATTTTGCAGTTTGAAGAAACTCCATTAATTGAAATAATAAAGGAAGAGCAATTAGGTTTCACTACTAAGATTCCAATCTTTCATCCAGATGGAACATATTTAGCCGTTGCTAAGGGCGGTCAACTTTATCCTACTCCTGATGGAATAAAAGCTGGGTTAAAGATGGAGCATCCTGATAAAATGACTGTTTGTAAGTTAGGCAATCAAATTCTTTTTGAGATAAGAAGAAACAGTGCTGCTGCAATTGAGACAAAAGCTGAGCTTTATTCTCCAGAAGGTTTCTTCGTAAAATGTAGCGATTACGATAATATGGGGATTTTAAACAATAAAAATGAGTTCCTTGGTTTTGGTGGCTTTTATATGAAAGATTGTACTATTAGTGGTGGTAAAATTGGAGTTTTAATAAGAAAAGATGGCTCCGTATCAATTGGATGTAATTGACCTTTCTATGCTCGCCACTCTTTAAACAAATTAACCAACCCATTCGTAGATGAATCATGTTCAGTGACTTTCTTTTCACCTTTAAGTTCAGGTAGAATCTTTCCTGCGAGCTGTTTGCCGAGTTCAACTCCCCACTGATCAAAGCTGAAGATGTTCCAGATGACTCCCTGGGTGAAGATCTTGTGTTCATACATTGCGATGAGCGAGCCAAGAGTTCTTGGGGTGAGTTTCTTAAAAAGTATTGAATTTGTGGGTCTGTTTCCTTTAAAGATTTTGAAGGGGAGTAGTTTCTTTATTTCTTCTTCTGTTTTTCCTGTTTCTTGAAGTTCAATTCTTGCTTCTTCTTCAGTTTTTCCATTCATGAGCGCTTCAGTTTGAGCAAAGAAGTTCGCGAGAAGTTTTTCATGATGGTCGCCAATTGGATTGTGTGAGATTGCGGGTGCAAGAAAGTCACATGGAATGAGTTTCGTTCCCTGATGTATGAGCTGATAGAATGCGTGTTGTCCGTTTGTTCCGGGTTCTCCCCAGATAATCGGTCCTGTTTGATAACCAACTGAATTTCCTGATCTATCCGCGCTTTTTCCGTTTGATTCCATGTCTCCTTGCTGAAGGTATGCTGCGAACCTGTGCATATACTGGTCGTATGGTAGAACTGCGTGGGAATCAGCATCAAAAAAGTTGTTATACCAGATGCCTAGAAGTGCAAGAATTACCGGAATATTCTTTTCATAAGGCTCATTGTAAAAGTGTTCATCCATCTCAAAAGCGCCTTTGAGAAGTTCCTCGAAATTATCATAACCGATAACGCAGGCGATGCTCAATCCTATGGCACTCCAGAGAGAATATCTCCCTCCTACCCAGTCCCAGAACTCAAACATGTTCACTGGATTAATTCCAAACTCTTGTACTGCTTTAAGATTTGTTGAAAGAGCTGCAAAATGAAGAGAAATATCTTTTTTGCTTCCGCCATTTTCAAGAAACCATTTTTTAGCACTCTGAGCGTTAGTCATAGTTTCCTGAGTTGTGAAAGTTTTAGAGGCAATGAGGAAAAGTGTTGTTTCAGGGCTTAGATCCTTGAGAGTTTCAGCGATATGAGTCCCGTCAACATTTGAGACGAAGTGAACTTTCATCCCATCTTTCCAGTAGGGTTTAAGAGCCTCAGTTACCATCACAGGGCCAAGATCGCTTCCGCCAATCCCGATATTCACGATGTCAGTTACAGGTTTTCCTTTAAATCCTGTCCATTTTCTGCATGAAACCTTTTTGGCAAAGTCTTTCATTCTGCACTGCACTTTTTTTATCAGGGGCATTACATTTTCATTGTCAACAAGAATTTTTCTATCCGAGAAATTTCTAAGAGCGGTGTGAAGAACTGCTCTGTTTTCTGTTTCATTGATCTTTTCTCCACTAAACATTGAAGAAATTGCCGTTTTAAGATCACATTCATCCGTAAGTTTAATAAGTGTGCTGAAAACATCTTCATTGATAAGATTTTTTGAATAATCAACAAAGATATCGTTAAATTTAAGAGAATAGCTGTCGGATCTTTCAGGATCATTTTTAAAAAGGTCTTTGAGTTCAAGAGCGCTATCTTCTTTAAGTTGCTTAAGTTTTTTCCACGAATCTAGTTTCAAAGGGTTTGTCTTTCCGAGCATGATCTGTGTCTCCGGTCAATTTTGTTACAGGCAATGATAGATGTTTGTATGAATTATGTCAATTATCACATGGTTTTGACTTTATTTAAATAAAGCTATATTCTTCCGTCGATGGTTTGGGGTAATATTAAAAAAAGGAGATTGAAATGAAAGATCCACGTGTAAAACAGCTTGCAGAACTTTTAGTAAACTATTCAACAAAAGTGAAAAAAGACGAAAAGGTTATGATAAGCTCACTTGATCCTGCGGCTGACCCGCTTGTTGAAAATCTTCTTGATATGGTTGCGGAAAAAGAGGCTCATTCCTTTGTTTCTCTAATGTCTCAGACTGTTTTGAGAAAACTGTATATGCATGCAACGGATACGACGTTGAAGATGATGAAAGAACAGGAGCTTGAAAAAGCCAAACAGATGGATGTGTATATCGGTATCAGAGCACTTGAGAATAAGTTTGAAATGAACGATATCCCTCAAGCTCAGATGATGAAAGTCATGAAAGATTACCGCATGGAAGTCAGCAATGAGATCATGTCCAAAAAGTGGGTGACACTCATGTTTCCGACACCTGCATTTGCTCAGTCTTCAGGAATGTCAATGGAAGCTTTTGAGGATTTCTTTTTCAAGGTTACAACTCTTGATTACGCTAAAATGGACAAGGCTATGGATCCAATGAAAGAACTCATGGAAAAAACAGACAGAGTTCATATCAAAGGACCTGGAAAAACAGACCTTAAGTTTTCTATTAAAGGACTCCCGGCAATAAAATGTGCCGGTGAATACAATATTCCTGATGGCGAGATCTTTACTGCACCGGTCAGAGATTCGGTTAATGGTGTAATTGAATACAATACTCCGACAGCCTATCTCGGAACAAAATTTGATAAGGTCATTCTAACATTTAAAGATGGTAAGATCGTGAATGTTGAAGGAAGTAACCCAGAGAAACTTGAGGAGATCTTCAATTCAGATGAAGGTGCCCGCTACGTCGGTGAGTTTGCTTTCGGTGTTAATCCATATATCAATGATCCGATGGTGAATATTCTTTTTGATGAAAAGATAAGCGGTTCGATCCACTTTACTCCTGGAAGAGCTTACGAAGAGTGTGACAATGGAAATAAGTCATCAATTCATTGGGATCTCGTAATGATCCAGACTCCGCAGTACGGTGGTGGCGAGATTTATTTTGATGATGTTCTTATAAGAAAAGACGGAAGGTTTATACTTCCGGAGATCGAAGGTCTTAATCCTGAAAATCTTAAGTAAAATCTAAGCCTTGCGTTTCTGAGTCTTTCTTTTTATCGCCGGCAGGTCAACTTTTCTCAATCTCAGTGATTTTGGTGTTACTTCAACAAGTTCATCGTCATTTATAAAGTGAATTGCTTTTTCAAGAGTCATTGGTTTAACGGGAACAAGTGTAACGGTATCGTCCTTTCCCGAAGATCTCATATTTGAAAGTTTTTTCAATTTGCAGGGATTGACATCAATATCAAGATCTTTTGCATGTTCTCCAACGATCATTCCTTCATAAACATGTGATCCGGGTACTATGAACATATGACCTCTGGGCTCAAGATTGAAAAGTGCAAATGCAACAGCTTCTCCCTTTCTGTCGGCAACAATTGAGCCTGTAAATCTAACAGGAAAATCGCCTCGGTATTCTTCGTATCCATCAAAGATCGAGTTCATTGTTCCTGTTCCTCTAGTGTCTGTGAGGAAGTTGTCTCTGTAGCCTATCAGTCCTCTTGAAGGGATGGAGAATTCCATGTGTGCTCTGTCGTTTCCGCTGTTTACAAGATTGAGCATACGTCCTTTTCTTATTGAAAGTTTTTCTGTGATCACGCCTGTAAAAGCCTGATGACATTCAATATAAATATGTTCGATAGGTTCGTGCTTTTTACCGTTGATTTCTTTTATAATAACCGTTGGTCTTCCGACACACATTTCATATCCTTCACGTCTCATCTGTTCAATAAGTATTGCCATCTGAAGTTCGCCACGACCCTTAACAATTACGCAGTCATTTTCCGGTGGTTCTTCAATTCTGATAGAAACATTAAGCATCGTTTCTTTGCGAAGTCTTTCCTTTATTTTTCTAAGTTGAACGTGTTTGCCTTCCTTGCCTACAAACGGGCCGTCATTTATTTTGAAAACCATGCTTACAGTAGGTTCATCAACTGTTATTCTTGGAAGAGCTATTGGAGCCTCAATAGTTGCCACAGTGTCACCGATATGAACGTCCTCGATGCCTGAAAGAACAATAATATCTCCAGAAGAAACTTTATCAGCTGCCTGAAGTTTGACTCCATCATAAACCTGAAGTTTTGAAACTTTTAGTCTCTGTTGAATGCCATCTTTTTTTATACAGACAAGCGTATCGTTAAAAGAGGCTTCTCCGTTGACGATTTTTCCAATTGCAAGTCTTCCCATATAGTCATTGTAACTTAGGTCTGTGACAAGCATCTGAAAAGGTTTTTTCTCATCGAATTTCGGGCCTGTAGTTTCAGAAATTATTGTGTCCATGAGAATGTGGAGGTTCTCTCCTTTTTCCTCAAGAGTAGTTTGAGCAATTCCGTCTCTGCCGATAGCGTAGAGAACAGGGAATTCAAGCTGGTCTTCATCAGCTCCAAGGTCTATAAAAAGGCTGTATATTTCTTCAAGAACTTCTTCAGGTCTGGCATCATGGCGGTCAATCTTATTTATCACCACAATAAGCTGAAGTTTAGCTTCGAGAGCTTTTTTGAGAACAAAGCGAGTCTGAGGTAGAGGGCCTTCTGAAGCATCCACAAGAAGGATCGCAGAGTCGGCCATAAAAAGAGCTCTTTCAACTTCGCCACCGAAATCAGCATGCCCGGGAGTATCAATAATGTTTATTTTAATATCTTTCCATGTCACAGAACAGTTCTTAGCGGCAATAGTGATGCCTCTTTCTTTTTCAAGATCCATGCTGTCCATGATCCTTTCATCAACAACCTGTCCCTGTCTGAAAATTCCGCTTTGTTTAAACATAGCATCAACAAGAGTTGTTTTTCCGTGATCTACGTGAGCAATGATAGCAACATTTCTAATTTTTTCGTTTACAGTTCTGTGTGGCATGAGAAAATCCTGAAAAGATATTAAAAAACCGTCGACACTATAGTGACTAAGTGGTTAAAAGCAAGGAGTTTTGTGTATGGACAGGATTTTTAGCCAAATCTTGATAAATCAGTGAAATTAATATATGTTTATTTGAGTTGAGTTTATAGTTTTTTCGAGGTAGATTATGAAAAAGTTTCTTTTTATTTTTATTGTATTTCTTATTTTTATTTCTTGTGAATCGAAGAAAAGAACAACTCCTCAAAATGATGATGACAACATGTCCGCGACTGATCAGACTCAAACAGATGATGAGCAGGATTCTGATGATGATTCTAGGTGCATTGACAACAAAACCAAATGTGTGGGCAACTTTGTTTTTAAATGTGAGGACAGCGAATGGATCGAGTGGGATGATTGTGCAGGACAGGGAATGAGCTGTATAATAAAGACTGGTGAAGCACAGTGTGTTCCTGACACAGGAGATACTGGAGATACTGGAGATACTGGAGATACTGGAGATACTGGAGATACTGGAGATACTGGAGATACTGGAGATACTGGAGATACTGGAGATACTGGAAACACAGGAAACACTGGAAACACTGGAAATACTGGAAATACTGGAAACACAGGAAACACTGGAAACACTGGAAATACCGGAGGTTGTGATACAGTAAGCATCGGAAATAACTGTTCACTTGATAATGAGTGTGGCGAATGTAATATTTGTGTGAAGGGAAAATGTGTGAAAGGTTGTACAACAGATGAAGACTGTAAAATGTACTTAGGTCTTAAGTGTAATAAAAAGCTTTTCCGTTGTACAAATGTTTACGCATCTCTTCAGGCTTGTGGCGAGACAAAATGTTCTATAGGTTGTTGTATTGCTGATGCCGGTCTTACAGTTGTAAAATGTCTTACGACTCCTGAAGCTTCAAAGTGTGGTCTCTGTGCAAACGGTGAGATTTACAATGGGACGGAATGTATTCCCGCTGTATGTTCAACAACATCAGATAACTGTCCGACCTTAAATTCCAGCTCAATTGATCCAACCCCGGAATGTTTTGAATGTAAGTCGGGTGAATTTATCTGTAAGGAAGATCCCAATTGTAGTTCTTCAGGTGTTTTTGTAAATGCCGCTCAGTGTATTTGTGGGCGCAAAGTAGTAATGTCCTAAATGCGCAAAGTAGAAATGTCCGCTTTTTAAAACTACTCTCTCAAGTGAAAGATATAAATCACTTGGAGGGATTCAA
>Ga0222695_1000350_pt1 | contig 27401 bp, 26 predicted proteins | sample AntAcemetage1398_FD_179834 | JGI IMG/M metagenome (GOLD analysis project Ga0222695, IMG submission 179834) | Saline water microbial communities from Ace Lake, Antarctica - #1398 | ecosystem: Environmental > Aquatic > Non-marine Saline and Alkaline > Saline | place: Antarctica: Ace Lake...
CGCTTATCAGGAGGTATTTGACGGCGGATGCCTGTTATGCAGCGAGCCAGAGCCTGACAAATGCCACCGTCGGCTTGTGGCCAAATACCTGAGTGAAAAATGGGGAGATGTGGAGGTTGTGCATATATGACAACCGGTTCGTTATGAATAAGACAAACCAGAAACCGATGTTCCGCTTTCTGATGGTGTTAACCATCTGCTCTACAATAGGTTTACAGGCATGGTTGATACTTTTTAACAATTTTGCAGCGGACCAGGTCGGTCTAACGGGTAGAGAGGTCGGGGTAATTCAATCGGTACGGGAGATCCCCGGGTTTCTTACCTTTCTTGCTGTCTTTGTCATGATGATCATCAAAGAGCATCGCCTCTCGGCGCTTTCCGTGATACTCCTTGGAGCAGGCCTTGGGTTTACGGGGATGTTCCCATCATATGCCGGGCTGATGATTACGACCCTTATCATGAGTTTCGGGTTCCACTATTTCGAGACGACCAACCAGTCGTTAACGCTTCAATACTTTGACAAACAAACATCGCCCTGGGTGTTCGGGAAGCTGCGAAGCATAGCGGCAGCTTCAAGCATCGGCATAGGCATCTTTATCTATTTCCTGACTGGTGTCCTCGATTTTGCGCAGACATATCTGATTATCGGGGGGATGATAACAGTGGCTGGCATATGGGCCTTGACCCGCAACCCCACTGATCAGAGCATTATACCACAGCACAAAAAAATGATATTCCGGAAGAGATACTGGCTCTTCTATTTTCTTACATTCATGGCCGGGGCCCGAAGGCAGATCTTTATGGCTTTTGCGGTCTTTCTTCTGGTTAAGAAATTCCACTTTACAGTTCAGGAGGTTACCATCCTTTTTGTGATCAATAATCTGATCAACTATTTTCTAAGCCCCCTGATTGGAAGGAGCATTATCCGCTTTGGTGAAAGAAAGGTTCTGTCCTTAGAGTATTTCAGTCTGATATTTATTTTCATGGCCTATGCAACTGTGGAGTCGAAGATGGTGGTCGCGATTCTTTATATCCTGGACCACGTCTTTTTCAATTTTGCCATTGCCATCCGGACCTATTTTCAAAAGGTGGGAGATCCCAAAGATATTGCACCGAGCATGGCTGTGGGTTTTACCATTAACCATATTGCGGCGGTATTCCTTCCCGCCATTGGCGGCCTGCTCTGGATGGTGGACTATCGGATTCCCTTTGTGGCAGGTGCTTTTTTGAGTCTTATTTCACTGGCGGCTGTGCAGAAGATCCGGGTTTGATGGGGTCTGAGCGCCTAAAACTCAATCCCTCTTCGAGCCTTGGCACCTGAATAATAGGGGTGTTTGACCTGTTTGTACTCGGTAACATAATCAGCTAATTCAATAAGTCCTAAAGGGGCACTGGCTCCGGTCATCACCAGCTCGATTTTCCCCCTGCATTTTTCAATGAGGTCCCTCACCTGTTCCTCTTTCAACAGGCCGAAAATGATCGTGTTCAATATCTCATCGCATATCAGCAGCTGGGTTCCCTCCTCAACCGCCTCGAGGGCATACCGGAATGCTTCTGACGCATGTTCGTAATGCACCCCATCGGGTCCTCGGGAGAGTATAAAGGGATGTCTGCCCGGACACTGATAACGGATGTTAGGGATGTTGGCAAATATTATTATTTCCCCGGAGTTGCCGGATTTCATAAACTGGATAAAATTGACCTTGAGGCCAACCCCCGCTGCCCTTATGGCTAAGCCTACGGCCCTGGTGGTTTTCCCGACACCCTGTCCATAATAGATATGGATTAAACCAAGTCCAATGTTCTTGATTAATCCTGATCTTTCCTTTGTATAGTAAATAATTCTCACCTCACTTATTGATGGTTTCGTAAAAGTCTCCAGGGCCGTCACTCCCGCGGCAGGATTGATTTTACTGGATTCCCGCTTTCGCGGGAATGACGACAAGGGGTGCTTTCCGATTTTTTACGAGTTTGTCATTTATTCAACTGCGAAGAATTTTTATCTGATAATGACTTTGTATGTCAACCGTTTTCACATTGTATTACCAACTCCAATCTTGATGATCTCGTAAAAAGTCTCCAAGGCCGTCACTCCCGCGAACACGGGAGTCCATAAGTGGTTGATTCTCCTGGATTCCCGCGTTCGCGGGAATGACGAAAACGGGTCAGTGACTTTTTACGATTTTGTCAATCTTGAGGGGTGTTTTTTCTAAGAGGACCACGATTATTTGGGAGATGGTGCTTTATACTAATGATTATAACATATATTGGTGTGAGTTGGGTGAGCTAAACATGCCATTTAGGCTGTTAATATGGTTTTGGGAGGTGGCATAGAAGTTGGTGAAATCTATTATAATTAGTTTAACCAATTTAACATTAATATGGGTCCTTAAACAGTCACGAGCATTTCAAGGAATATTGTCTGTTGCTCTTGTGAAATTTGAGGATGTGTGGGAGAGAGTTAAAATGCACGGGAAAGATATAGCATAAATATTATAATATATCTCTTGACATTTTTCCTTTTTCATGTAATTTATGATTGATGGTCTCGTAAAAAGTCTCCAAGGCCGTCACTCCCGCGAACGCGGGAGTCTCCCGCCGCGGCGGGATTGATTTACCTGGATTCCCGCTTTCGCGGGAATGACGAAAACGGATGGTTTCTGACTTTTTACGAGTTTGTCACGGTTGAACTTCTTAAATTTTTCTGCCGGTGAAACAGGGTATTCGTTTTATTAGGCTTATCTCCCAGGCTTTATCATGTTTAAAACGGTCAATAAATCAGAGAAAGTATCAGACAACATTATCTCCCAGATCCGTGACTCTATCCTGTCGGGCCGGCTCAAACCCGGTGACCGGTTGGCGTCTGAAAAGGAACTGATTGTGCAGTTTGGGGTGAGTAAAGCCACCATGCGGGAGGCTCTGAGGGTCCTTGAAGTTATGGGACTGGTTGAGATTCGAAAAGGAACTTCCGGGGGCGCCTTTGTGGCAGAAGTGGACATGAAGACCACCATCAACAGTATCATTAATTTCATCCACTTCAAACCGATTTCAGTCAAAGAAATCACCATGCTCCGCTATTTTATCGAGCCTACCGTAGCCCGTATCGCTGCCTCAAAAAGGACAGAAAAAGATATCGATAATTTGAGAGAAATAATTGGCCAAGCTGTTGCCCATCGTCAGGCCGAGGTTTCAAGGGAAATCGGGTTTCATCGTTATTTAGCGAGAATGACCGAGAATACGCTTCTGATTCTGCTCATTGATTTTGTTGACAACCTTCTGAGCACCATCAAGGTCAGTCTTGATCTGGGCCCGGATTTTTACCAAAATGTCCGCACAGCACACGAAGTTATCTTAGAGTGTTTGATCCAAAGGGACCCTGCTGCTGCCGGCATAGCAATGGCCAATGATTTACTGCAGGTGGGAAGACATATGGCCATCAAGATGGATACGGCCCCTTTTGAACCTTCCGAACTTGAGGACAACAGGACGATGACCGATTGGCCATCAAAACTGGGCGGACAAACGCGTGTTGTTGCCGCGGATGATCCCGTTCTTAAACAGCAGGGAGCGGTAAGCAGAAGGGTAGGGGCCAGCGAGTTGTATCTGGTTGGATGTGAGGAAAAGGTGGCAGGTGAAAACCGATGAGGCGCTTTGAAGTTATGGGATTTCTCTCAGGGAGCCTCCGGCGTTGCTCGTTTGTTATACATTATAAATTTTAGACAAGGAGGATTTAATTATGGCTTTACTGGATGAACCGATAAAAGGTGTACCCGTTGCTAAAAATTACATTGATGGCGAGTGGGTTGAATCAAAGGGTGAGATTATCGATGTGGTGAACCCTGTGACCTATGAGACAATAGGAAAAGTCGGCATCTCAACCAAGGAGGAGATAGATAGCGCTGTGCAGGCGGCACAGGCGGCATTTCATGACTGGAGAAGAACCCCTCCTGTGACTCGATGCCGGTACCTCTTCAGGTTACGTGAGTTGTTGGAGGAGAATTTTGAGGAGGTCAGCAGGGTCCAGACACAGGAACATGGGAAGTGCATTGATGAATCCAGAGGAGAAACAAGACGGGGCATTGAAAATGTGGAGGTTGCCTGCGGTATCCCGACCCTCATGATGGGTGACTGCTTGGAGGATATTGCATCGGGGATTGACGAATATCTCATACGACAGCCCTTAGGTGTTTTTGGAATTATCGGCCCGTTCAATTTCCCATTTATGATTCCCCTCTGGTCTGCGCCGTACGCGGTGGCCACAGGTAACACTGTGGTCATCAAACCATCCAGCGAGGTGCCATTCAGCCAGACAAAGATTACGGAATTAGCTGAAGAAGCAGGCTTTCCCCCGGGGGTTTGGAATATGGTCCATGGTGGGAGAACGGTTGTTGGCGGCATGTTGGAGCATCCGGATATCAAGGGGATTACATTTGTAGGTTCCACGCCGGTCATGAAGGATGTGATCTACCCGGGCTGCGGCGAGACCGGTAAACGATGCATTGCCCAAGGGGGGGCTGCGAATATTATCGTCATCATGCCCGACTGCAATGTGGAAGCCACCATCCCGGGTCTCATGACATCTTTCTTCGGGAACGCCGGGCAGAGGTGCCTGGCCGGTCAAACCCTGGTTATTGTGGGTGATGACGATGCCTTTTACAACGATTTTGTGGCAAAGGTTACTGACAGGGCCAGAAACATCAGGATCGGTTACGGCCTTGATGAGTCTGTGCAGATGGGACCTGTAAGGGACGTACAGAAAAAAGAAAGCATATTGAACTACATAGAAATCGGTCTGAAAGAAGGCGCGACCCTGAAATTAGATGGTAGAAAGGCGAAAGAGATCCTTGGCGATTACCCGGAGACCTGTTTTCTCGGCGCAACCATTATGGAAAATGTATCACGAGAGATGAGGATCGTCCGGGAAGAGATCTTTGGCCCGACCATGGGAATTATCAGGGCCAAGACGCTCGATGAAGCCATAGAAATCTGTAACGAAAGCCCTTACCATAATGGGCATGCCATATTTACCTCAAACGGTAAGGCTGCACGTCAATTTCAGTATGATTGTATCAGTGGAAACATCGGGATCAATATCGGTATTGTCGCGCCTATGGCCTTCTTCCCGTTCAGCGGGATGGCCGGTTCTTTCTTAGGTGTATTGCATACCCAAGGAAAAGAAGCGGTCCGTTTTTTTACGGAAAGTAAAGTCTGTATCCACCGATGGTTATAAGAAAGGGGAATAAATATGAATTTACGTACCGCTTCTGAGACGTTGAGCTTTATCAGGGAACTCGAGGAAAAGGCGGCAAAATTTTACGAAGACTTAGCCGAGAGGTTTCCTGCAAATGAAAATGATTTCCTTGCTTTTGCTAAAGAGAACAGGAAGTACAATAAGCAAATTCAGATGGCCTATCAGTCTGTGATATCCGATGCCATCGAAGGGTGCTATGCCTTTGATCTGGAATCAGAGAATTATACTTTTGAGACTGATCTGCCGGACAGCGCAAGTCTTGCCGACGCGGCAACCAAGGCACTGGCCATTGAAGAGAAAATTCTGGACTGTTACACTCTTGGAGCAGAGCAATCCGGATCGCTTTTAGCGGATGTGCCGAGGAATTTCAAGATGGTTTTGAAAAAGAGGGATAAGCGTCTGGAAAGGCTGAAGGCGCTCGCATAGGAACGTGAGGAGCCGTGTGTTATCAAGCCAGGGGCGGAGGGGGGGACGGCAATTCGCCACGCTCCAAAGCTTCCCGGGCAGCCTTGACCGGGATGCCTGTCTCGCAAGGCACGTCCACCTGGCACAACCCGCAACCATAGCCTTCGAATTTGTAGGTCTCTTTGACATACTCCCTGGAGCGAGCCAGGTGTTGACGGCACTTCTCCTTGTCGTGGCCGGCCTCGGTAATAGCATGGACCGGACAACGATCAATGCATTCCCCACAACTGCCATCGGAGAAAAAAAGACAGTATGCCCTGTGATTATCATACGGACGCGGGGTCGGTTCAATAAGTATCTTGGCCACTACAGATCCTGCCCGCATTGGCTGATGGCGGCTTGATGAATGCGTTTACAAACAAAGGACGTTTTAAGGACCTTCTTGAAAAGATATCCGTTAAAGTTATTCTCAATGACCGTGCAGCCATCTTAGGGGCTGCACGTTGTGTTTTGGAAGAGGATTTGGGATTGGGAGGTTAATTATGTCAGTAAAAAGATCCGGCAAGTTTATGGCGTCACTGGTATTGGCAATGGCCTTGTGCGTGCTGCTGATATTCGGGGGCTGCTCCGACAGCAGCAATGATGGCGGAAGCGCAGGAAAACTTGTTAATTCTGAATTGAGCAAGGAATATACAGTCCAGGAAGTGGCCGATGCCATTAAGGGCGGTTTTTCCAACATAAAGGGCATTGACGTGAGCCAAATGATAGCAACTTCCAACGCCGTGAAGGCATATTCTGGGGCAGACAGATATAGGGGTCTGTTGTTGGCTGTTTTCTCTAAAATGATGCTTGAAACTTATGAGTAACCCATTATGAAAATCAGATGCGCGATACCCCATAGATCTCTGCGAGGTAGTTCATTGGTGAAATCCGAGACCATTGAATTAGAGGGCGTTGGCCAGGCCTTGTTTGAGCGAAGCAGCCGGGCAAAAAACATCAATATTTCTGTAAAACCCTTCCATGGCGTCAGAGTTGCGGTCCCCTTTGGCGTTTCCTTTAAAAGAGCCAAGGAGTTTGCCTGTTCCAAGAGAGGCTGGATACAAAAGCATCTGAAAAAGATGAGACAGGTGGAACAGAATCATCAGATTCTTTCCAAAAACTTCAACAATATAAACAGGGCAGATGCCCGAAAAATCCTTGTTCAGAGGCTGGATGAACTGGCGAATAAACATGGCTTGAAATATAACCGGGTTTTTGTCAGAAATCAAAAGACACGCTGGGGTAGTTGCTCATGGAAAAACAATATCAGCCTCAATGCAAAACTCGTCAAATTGCCTGAAAAGCTGATGGATTACATTATCCTCCACGAACTGGTTCATACCCGCGTCAAAAACCACGGCAAGGAGTTTTACGCAGAGTTGGGACGGCTTGTGCCCGACCAGAAATTGTTAGCCATCGAATTGAAAGAATATGGAGCAGGTTTGTTGTGAAAGAAAGGAGACCACTCATGGAAAATGAGATTATCAAACAGATACGTTCTGAGGCCACGGATATATTTAAGAGTTCTGTTGAGGCCGTCAATCCCTATCACGCTGTCAAACGCTTTGTTCGCGTGGAAGGAGAGAGGCTGGTTGTGGGGACAGAAGACCAGGCCACGGTTGAGCTTGATTTAAGCGGATACGATCGTATCTTGCTTGTGGGGGGAGGAAAGGCAACGGCCCCTATGGCCAAGGCTATGGAAGAGCTTCTTGGCGAGAGGATCAACAAGGGGCTGATCAACGTCAAATATGGATTTGGATCGGATCTCGCCTTAACTGAGATTACCGAAGCGAGCCATCCTCTGCCGGATTCGAACGGTGTAAAGGGAACTACCAAGATCCTCGATTTACTTCAAACCGCCGGGAAAGAGGACCTGATATTTTCTCTTATATCAGGGGGCGGTTCTGCCTTACTTGTTCAGCCTGCCGGGGGGATTACCCTTTCTGAGATGCAGGATCTTACACAGGACCTGCTCGAATGTGGGGCGAGTATCGATGAAATGAATACCATTAGGAAGCATATATCATTCTCAAAGGGGGGGCAGATGGCAAGGGCCGCAATGCCGGCAACCACCATCAACCTGATGTTATCAGATGTGGTGGGAGACAGCATGGACGTCATTGCCTCAGGCCCCTTTGTCCCTGACACATCCACATTTGAAAATGCGTTGGGGATACTCAAAAAATATGATTTAAGGGATGTCCCCGCAGCAATTCAGTCTCACCTGAAGAGAGGAATGGAAGGTCGGATTCCTGAGACGCCAAAGGCAGATGATCCCATATTCCATTCCGTTCATAATTTTATCATAGGAAGTAATATCTTAGCCCTGAAAGCAGCGGAACATAAGGCCCGGGATCTTGGATACAATACCCTGATCCTCTCCTCTATGGTGGAAGGTGAAACAAGGGAGGTTGCACGGGTTCACACCGCAATTGCCAAAGAGATAGTAAAGACGGGTCTGCCGATCCGTTCTCCTGCATGCGTCATTTCAGGTGGTGAGACCACGGTGACTATCCGGGGAAAGGGTCTTGGCGGAAGGAATCAGGAGTTCTGTCTTGCCGCGGCCCTTGACCTGATCGGGCTTCCACAGAGGGTGGCTGTATTGAGTGGCGGTACAGACGGGGACGACGGACCTACAAAGGCGGCAGGGGCCATTGTGGACCCACTGACAGTGAGGCGCGGAAAAGAGGCGGGGGCAGAGGCCTCTGACTTTTTAGCTAACAACGATGCCTATCATTTTTTTGAAAAAACGGATGATCTACTCATAACCGGTCCCACTGATACCAATGTAATGGATGTCAGGCTTGTCTTGATCCGATAGACGTTCGACAGGCAATATCGGTAGCCGTTTATCCCCTATGCTGATGTCCAGTAAACATCAACGGGCACTTTGTCCTGGTCGAGCACAGCCCGGATTGGCATCTCTTCAACTGAATCACCTCCCAGGGCCCTCTCATACACGTCACGTTTCTCCTTGCCGGACAGTTGTAGAAATATCTGGCGTGAATTAAGCAGGGCAGGAAGGGTAAGGGTCATCCGGTCATGGGGAGCGGTCACAGGGGTCATGGCCATACAGAGCGTTCCCGAACCCATGTCAAGGGCATCGCTGAGTCGGGCTGCCCCGGGAAACAGGGATGCCGTATGGCCGTCCGATCCTATGCCTAAAATGACAATGTCAAATGGCACGGGAAGCAGTGCTAACTGCTCTTCACATTCCTTTTCCCCGTCCACGGCAGATGCATGGCTGTTCTTAAGTCCATGGAAATGGGTCTCCCCTGCCTGATTGCGCAACAGGTGTTCGCGGACTGAGGCCTCATTGCTGTCTTTGTCACTAACCTCAACCCAGCGTTCATCCGCTAATGTGATAAAGACACTGTCCCATTCCATGGATATCACCGACAGGGCAGCGAAGAGCGGTACAGGCGTGCTACCGCCGGAAACAACAAGGCTGGCCTTCCCCCGAACCGCAATCGCTTCTTGAAGGGCCGCACATATCCGCTGCGAGAGCTTTTGGCAGAGGGTCTGCTGGTCAGCAAATTCATGAAATTCCGGGACGGTCTTCATTGGGGATTATCATTTGCGGCTGTTTATTTGGCAATAGCTATAAGTAGTTGACTACATGACGCTAATACCCTATCCAGCGCGATGGTTATTCGACAGTATGTTCAAAAGTTCATAATCTTACTCGTAATCATAATCATACTCTTTTACAGTCTGCTTGAGAGATGTCTGATTATGAGTAAGATTATGATTATGAGTAAGAAAATAATCTGAGTGGTAAAATCCCTGTTTGGTCTCAGATTGTTTGAGTCAGATTTTAGCTGCTCTCATGTCCAGATGGCTGGCCAAGATCAATGATCTCCATACGGTTGGTGCCGCCCCTGTGCCCTGACGATGGCCCTTGAGTAAGAATGACGAGCCCCTCGGTCAGGCCAAGCTGGCCAAGTCTTTGACGTGCATAATCTTCCCAGTCTTCAGGATACTTTGGCTCATGCACCGGATAGACACCGTAAGAGAATTGGAGATTCTGGCATGTCGGTTCATTGGCGCTTACTCCTGCGATCCAGACCGGTAGGCGGAAACGGGTGATACGCCTCGGTGTTGTCCCGGTCTCGGTGGGGGTAATTACGGCTGTGGGGGTGAGACGTTTCACCGTGGCATGAACACTCATCGATATAAGGTCTTCCACGCTTATCTCCCCCTCTGTCTCAGCGGCAGTAAGGGCTTCACGCACGGGCTGGGCACTAAGATGTGCCTCTGTGATCCGGGCAATGCGAGCCATTACACCCACGGCTTCCATAGGGTAATCACCGGACGCCGATTCTTCGGAGAGCATGACACAGTCCGTACCATCCAGAATAGCGTTGGACACGTCCGTCACCTCGGCACGGGTGGGACGCCGGTTATTGACCATGGACTCGAGCATCTGGGTGGCGGTGATGACAGGCTTTCCCACTAAGTTGGCCTTTTGGATAAGGCCTTTCTGCACCACCGCTATCTCCTCTATGGGGACCTCCACTCCAAGGTCGCCCCTTGCAACCATGATTCCATCTACCACATCCAGAATTCCGTCGATATTTTCGAGGGCCTGGGAACGTTCTATCTTGGCAATGATAAAGGGATTGTATCCTGCTTCGGTTGCCGCTTTCCGCAGGGCCAGGATGTCATCAGGACCCTGGACAAAGGATTCACCTATCGCGTCAACACCCTGCTTAAGGGCGAATTTAAGGCACTCGTGATCTCGATCCGTAAAGGCGCTGATACCGAGATCAATGCCGGGGAAGTTGACTCCCTTGTGGGAACGGAGTTGCCCCCCCACCATTACCTCGCAATGTACCTCTTTTTCATCCACCCTTTCCACTTTGAGCTGAACAAGCCCGTCATTGATAAAGATGGTATCACCTGGATGTACTACTTTGGGTAGCCCTGCAAAGCTTATTGAGACACGCTTGGAATTGCCTTCAATATCGCCAGGCACAAGCGTTAAGGCCTGCCCACGTTCCAACTCGATCGGCTCCTCGGATAGATGACCTATCCGCATTTTAGGGCCTGGCAGATCGGCTAATATGGCCACCCGCTCACCCACGGTTTTTGCCGCGGCGCGTATATCTTCTATCAACTCTTTATGACTTTCAAAATCACCATGGGCAAAATTAAGGCGAGCCACATTCATGCCGTTTATAATCATCTGCTCCAAGGTTTCCTTAGACCGGCAGGCCGGACCGATGGTGCAGACAATCTTTGTTTTTTTTGTGGGCAAATTCATGGTGTTATCTCCTTAATGCGTCTACAGGGGTTGATTGATGATTTTCAAATATTTCTGTCTGTGTGCGGCCCGGTCTTCTATCAGGGAGTATACTCCTATTTTGACAAAATCCTGGATGAACATCCATACGAAGTTGTATGCCCAGACAAGGCCGATCAATGCCCATGGTAAAGGTGGAACCAGCCAGCCAAAGGCACACATGAGGATTGCAAAACCCTGGGTGCCCACGATGGCGCAGAACAGCGGCCACGAGGGAAATGGAGGTGTAAAGAAGGGCTTTTTTGTTCGTGTTACAAAGAGCATCAGATGCCCGCCCGCTACTAATTGAAGGAAGAGCATGGTCTGGAGATGGGGTTTGTCTATATGCATCCACTGCTGCCACTCGGGGTTTTTGAGCCACTCCCATCCGATAAGGAGGAGGCCAAAGGTCTCGGCAACAGCAAGCAACCCGAGGACTGAAGATATGGACAGGACCCGAGTCATCTGCCAGCGCACCGGTTTGGGATCGATACGGGTATTGTCATAAGCAATGGTCATGATTGGAATATCATCCAACAGGGCCAGGATGATGATCATTACCGCTGTGAGTGGTGTGAAATTGAACGATAACATGGCTAATACGACAAAGAACATGATATCGATAGTCATTGCGATACGGTAGATGGTGTAGCTCATCATTCGCTCAAAGATCTTTCGAGCCTCTTCGATCGCTTTGATGATGACAGACAGACCGGGTTCGGTGAGTATCAGGGCAGCCGCGGCACGGGCAGCGTCAGTGGCGCCGGATACTGCAATCCCCGTGTCCGCCTGTTTCAGGGCGGGGGCGTCGTTAACTCCGTCACCAGTCATCGCAACGAGATGTCCCCGGTCCTGGAGGGCCTTGACAATGCCGTATTTATGTTCCGGGAATACCTGAGCAAAACCGTCGGCATCTTCTATCTTTTGGGCCGCCTCAGGGCTCAGATGAGCTGGGTCCACGTCGCTTTTAAAGAGTTCCGTAGCCGCCTGGATCCGTGTACCCATACCTAACTGACCGGAGATTTCCGATGCAATGGCAACATTGTCGCCTGTGACCATGTGGACCTTGAGCCCATGTTTCTTGGCCTGGGCTATGGTTTCAGCGGAATCGTCCCTCGGAGGATCAAATAGAGGCAAAATACCCAGAAGTTCCCATCTATCCTCTGTCCGGGACTTTGCCACACTCAGCGTTCGATAACCCTTTGCGGCCATGTCATTAACGACTTTTTCGGCCCTGTTCCGGGTATCATCGTCCACATTACACAGGTCTAAGATCACCTGCGGCGCTCCTTTGGTATATTTGACGATCTGGCCGTCAGGGCCTGTAACCGTACCCTCCGTGCGCTTGCCTACAGGATCGAAGGGGATGAATTTTGCCTGAATGTATTTATCAAGGATAGACTTGTCTTTAAGACCATCAATAACGGCCAGGTCGATGGCATCCTTGTTCTCTGCCTTTGATGCAAGAGCCCCGGCTAAGATCAACGCTTCAGCGTTTTTTGCTCCAAACAACACCGGTTCACCCAAGGTCAGCTCGTTTTTCGTGAGGGTACCTGTCTTGTCAGAACAGAGGATATCAACCCCGGCCATCTCCTCAATGGCCTGCAGACGAGATACAATTGCCTTTTCTTTTGATAGCGACAGCGCCCCGAGAGCCATGGTCACTGAAAGAACCGCGGGCATGGCCACTGGAATCGAGGCTATAACTAAGATCAGGATGAACTGGACAAGCTCAAGAGCGGGTTCTCCGCGATGAAGTTCCACTGCAATCAGTATAATACTCAACCCCACAGCGATAAAGATCAGGAAGTCCCCGATCCGCATCACCGCCTTCTGGAAATGGGACACTGCCCCTGCTTCCCCCACTAATTTGGCGGTTCGGCCAAAAAACGTGTTGCTGCCGGTGCCTGTTACCAAGGCGACCATTTCCCCCTGCTTGGCCACCGAGCCTGAGTAGGCGATGTCCCCGGTCTTCTTGTTTACGGGCAGCGATTCACCGGTCAGCGCAGCCTGATCTATACTAATGTATTCGCCTTCGATGAGTTTGACGTCTGCCGGGATGATGTCACCTAAACGCAGCCGGACAATATCGCCCGGCACAAGGTTCGCGGCCTCCACCTCATCCCATTTGCCTCCCCGCAGGACCCTGGCCTTGAGTGCTAATCCCGCCCTGAGAGCGGCTAAGGCATTCGAAGCCTTATACTCTTGCCAGAAGCCAATGCCGGCGTTGAAAACCAAAAGGACCCCGATGATAACCACATCGACCCAACGCTTTACCACAATTGAGAGGATTAGGGCTACTTCGATCATCCAGGGAATAGGCCCCCAGAAATAACCTAAGAACTTGAGCAGGGGGCGCTCTTTTTTTTCTTCTAAGGCATTTGGTCCATACTGCTCAAGACGCTTTCGGGCCTCATCCACTGATAACCCTTCCTTGCTTGACGAGAGAGCCTTAAAAAGTTCCTCAGGGCTCGCGTCTCCGGCCTTTTTACTGCTGATCTGTTGCGCTTCCATGGTTAGCGCTCCTTTTCCTCAATTCCCTAAATCCCTGCGCCCTTTAAGGCCGCATGCACAATTGCCACGGCTTCTTCAAACACCCTTTTCAGATGGTCTTCCCCTTTGAAGCTTTCGGCGTATATTTTATTAATGGCCTCGGTCCCTGAGGGTCTGGCCGCAAACCAGGCGTTTTTTGAGACCACTTTGAGACCGCCGATAGGGGCTCCGTTTCCCGGAGCGTTGGTGAGTTTGGCAGTGATCTTTTCTCCGGCCAACTCTTTTTCCGTAACCATGTCCGGGGACAGTTTTTCCAGGGCGGTTTTTTCTTCGGGAGATGCAGCTATGTCAATGCGTTCGTAAAAAGATTTACCGAATTTCTCTTCTAATTCACTGTACAGTTCATCGGGGTAGCGGCCCGTCTTAGCGGTTATTTCCAAGGCAAGAAGGTTCATGATGATGCCGTCCTTATCCGTAGTCCATACAGTGCCGTCTCTTTTCAGGAAAGAAGCCCCTGCGCTTTCTTCGCAGCCAAATCCAAAGGAACTGTCGAGGAGCCCGTCTACAAACCACTTGAAACCCACAGGCGTTTCGCAGAGTCTGCGCTTCAGGGATGAGGCCACGCGGTCAATCATGGAACTTGAGACTAATGTTTTTGCTATGGCGGCCTCGGAATTCCAGTCAGGGCGGTGCTGGAAGAGGTACCAGGCAGCCACGGAAAGATAGTGGTTAGGAGTGAGTAAACCGGCACCCCGGGTCACAATGCCATGACGATCGGCGTCAGCGTCATTGCCGAAAGCGACATCAAACCTGTCTTTGAGCCCTATCAGATTCGCCATGGCATAAGGCGAGGAGCAGTCCATCCGGATCTGGCCATCCTTGTCAACGGTCATAAATCCGAAGGTGGGATCAATGAGCTGGTTTACTACCTCTATATCAAGTTCATACCGTTCCCTGATAGGCCCCCAGAAGTTAATGCCTGCACCACCTAAGGGATCTACGCCCGCTTTCAGCCCTGCGCCGGCTATGGCTTCCATATCGATGATGTTTGCCAGGTCTTCCACATACGGGGCCACATAGTCGTGTTTTAAAGTGGTGTCTGCGGAAATTGCCCTCTCATAGGGGATCCGGCGTACGTACTTGATTCCGTCGCGTAAAATTTCGTTGGCCCTCTCTTCGATAATGCGGGTTGTATCTTTATCTGCCGGGCCGCCCTGGGGAGGGTTGTATTTAAAACCTCCATCGGCGGGGGGATTGTGGGAGGGGGTGATGACTACGCCGTCTGCCAGGCCGCTTCTCTTTCCACGGTTGTAAGTCAGGATAGCGTGGGAAATGACCGGGGTGGGCGTATAGCCACCTCCCTTTTGAATCATTACGGTAACCGAGTTGGCAGCAAAGACCTCTAAGGCGCTAGCCATGGCCGGTTCTGACAGGGCATGTGTGTCTATGCCCATATAGAGAGGGCCACTAAAACCCTGAGCATTTCTGTATTCGCAAATGGCCTGGGTAATGGCAAGGATGTGATCTTCGTTAAAGCTGTTTTTGAAAGCGGCTCCCCGATGGCCGGATGTGCCGAATGCAACTCGCTGTGCCGGATCAGAGACATCTGGTTTGTGGGTGTAATAGGCAGTAACAAGCTTGGGGATATTCTCGAGGAGCGAACGCGGGGCCGGTTTCCCCGCAAGTTTTGAGACAGGCATGAGGTACCTCTGAAATTGGAGTGTTAGAGTATTGAATTCTATATTAGTGTAATCTATTTTTATGGGCAATGCATCTACAAAAGCTATTCGGTTCTGATAATATCAAAAAAATACTTGTCTTGACCACCTGCTTTATCTATCCTTATTCACCTGTTGTTGCTCAAGTCCCAACCCTTACTTTGCCTTTTTATGGAGTCTTTCCTGGTGAGTTCGATCAAGCTTTTGAATTATATGAAAGAAGTCCTGAAGATCCTCTACCCGGGAGAGGATGTAAACAAGATTTTTGGCGATCTGAAGAGCATTCTGTCTAAGTATGAAAACAACGAGACGATTCTTGCGAAAAGAAAGAAATATAATGACCAGATCGTGCTCAACGAGGATGATGCGGTCCTGATTACCTATGCCGATTCCATACGGAAAAAAGGGGAAAAACCGCTCTGTACACTTCACAGGTTTTTGACTAACCACGTAAATTCTGCTGTTACCTGTGTGCATATACTCCCATTTTTCCCGAGCAGTTCGGATGAAGGATTTTCCGTTATTGATTACAGGGATGTTGACTCAGAATTTGGTTCCTGGGCGGATATCCAGAACATTGGAAAAGACTACCGTCTAATGGCCGATCTCGTTATGAACCATGTTTCAAGCCGATCGGAATGGTTTCAGGGGTTTTTACGGGGGGATGAACGATATCGTGACTATTTCTTGAGCTATGACAATCCTGCGGACATGCCAGGGGTATTTCGACCCCGCGTACAACCCTTGTTGACCGAGTTCGATACTGCCATGGGTAGGAAGTACGTGTGGACAACTTTTAGTGAGGACCAGGTAGATCTGAACTTCCATAATCCGAAAGTTACTTTAGAGATCCTCGATGTCTTTATGTTCTACCTTTCACAGGGGATTGAGATTATCCGGTTAGATGCAATCGGGTATGTTTGGAAAGAGCCCGAGACCAGTTGTGTGAACCTTCACCAGACACACGAGATGGTCAAACTCCTCAGAACAGTGGCAGAATACATTGCTCCCTACACGATCATTGTAACAGAGGTGAACTTTCCCTATAAGTATAACGTGTCATATCTGGAAGCAAGACATGAGGCTGATATGGCCTACCATTTCTCCTTGCCTCCCCTTGTGATAGACGGTTTTATCAGGCAGGACACCTCAATCCTCCAGGAAGAGACTAAGCGGATACGACAGGATCTCATCTTTTTCAACTTCCTCGCATCCCATGATGGCATAGGGCTGTTGGGTGCAAAGAAGATCCTCTCCCCACGCTGTTTTGAGGGATTGCTTGAAACGACAACCGGGCATGGAGGGCTGATATCATACAAGGCAACGCAGCAGGGCGAAGTGCCCTATGAATTGAACATAACTTACTATGACGCGATCAACGACCCTTCAGACCCGGATCAGGAGGTCGACATCAGACGTTTCATGGCTGCCAATTCGATTATGCTTGTGGACAAAGGGGTCCCCGGTATCTATATTCATTGTCTCTTAGGGTCCAGAAATTGTTTAGACGGCGTGAAAGAGACCGGTATGAATCGTATGATCAATCGTGAAAAACTTTCAGCCGAGGAAGTTTTTGAGGATCTCTTGGATCCTGAGTCTCTGAGATATAAGGTGTTAGAGAAATTCCTTCACCTTCTGAATGTTAGAAAAGAGATTCAGGCGTTTCACCATTCCGTGGAGAGAGACGTGATTCAATCGGACAAAAGACTGTTTGTCATAGAGAGGATATGCAAGGGAAAAAACCTTCTTGCTGTAGTAAATGTGAGTGACGCTGAGATAAAACTGCCCCAATACAAAGGGAAGACCGATTTGATCAGCAAGACCCTATTTGAGGGAAGTATTGGGCCTTACGGCGTCTACTTTCTCCAATAGTTGACAGAAGAAGGGAGGTAAGAGGAATATGCGTGTAACAAGTATCCAGCTTGAGATCGAAGAGAGGTCCAAAAAAGAGAATCTTGAGTCTGTCCTGAAACTTCTCAGTAAGGTACCTGAAAGCGACTTGATATTGCTTCCCGAATTGTGGCCCTGCGGGTATTTCGCATTTGATCGTTATCGAAGTGAGAGCGAGCCGGTAGATGGCCCAACTGTTTCGGCATTGCAGGAAAAGGCAGCAGAATTAGAGACGCATGTTCTGATGGGAAGTATTGTCTTGAGACAAGGGGAAGAGCTGTTTAATGCCACCCTTCTTTTGGACCCTCGCGGCCGGATTATTGCCGAATATCGTAAAATACATCTTTTTGGCTATCAATCCGAAGAGAGAAAACTTCTGAGTCCCGGAAAAGAAGCGGTCGTCGTGGATACGCCCTGGGGCAAAGGCGGTATAACTACATGCTACGATCTTCGTTTCCCTGAACTTTATCGTAAGATGATTGATAAGGGCGCAGTTTTTTTTATGATCCCGTCTGCATGGCCTAAATCGCGATTAGATGCATGGATCCTGTTTAACCGGGCAAGGGCCCATGAGAATCTGGCCTATGTTTTCTCGTGTAACTGTGCAGGTTCCAGCGCGGGTAAACCATTCGCAGGTCATAGCATGATAGTCGATCCATTGGGGAGAGTGGTTGCTGAAGGGGGAGAAAAAGGGTGTATTGTATCGGCAGAGATTCAACCTGATCTTGTCAAGGCAGTACGAGAGGATTTCAGTGTGCTTGATGACAGGGTTTTTTGATGAAGGATGCCGAATTTTTCAAATGGTTTTCCGCCGTTATCGATTGAATCCCCGGAAATCCCCTCTTGCTGGGAGGTTGAGACCTTTGAAAAATGTTCAATTTCGCTCAAGATCAAGGCGCATGCGGATTTTAACCACAGGAATATATTAAATATTTCGAGGATTAAAATCCGAATGTAACGCAGAGATAGGGCGAAAGAGGGCATTTTTCAAAGGTTTCAGGTTAAGAGCGATGGGATAGGCGGCATGTTCACTTTTTGCTTGCATTTCATCACGTTATTGTTTATAAATAAAAAGATAACCTCAAGATCTGTTTCTTTAACATAATATATTCAATTGCGTTGATAATTTAAGTGAAGATTTCATGAGGCATCTTGAGAAGTGGCCCTTTACTTCGGATGCCTTATTTTCTTTGATGGACAGTTGAGATGAGAACTTTTTCCATTCGTTTGAAAGATAAATCAGCCGAGCAGCTTGAGTCAGAATTCTTAACCGCCCGGGATGCCTTGGAATACCTGAAGGTTGGAGGATTAGACAGGGTAGTGGGTGTAAAGGTTAACGGGGAGCTTCAGGATTTATCAACAAAAATAGAAACCGAAGTGGAATTGGAGCCTGTCTATCTATCTTCTGAGGAGGGCCTCGAAATACTCCGGCACAGCACATCTCATGTGATGGCAATGGCCGTTAAGGAACTTTTCCCTGGTGTAAGGGTCACCATAGGTCCGTCCATTGAGAATGGGTTTTATTACGATTTTGATTATGATCGGCCGTTCAAGGAGGATGATCTCTCCGGAATTGAAGAGAAGATGGAGGGGATCATCAAGGCCAATCTTCCCTTTTTTAGAAAAGAGATAAGCAGCAGAGAGGCGGTCGATTTTTTCAAGGCACAGGGCGAGGATTACAAAGTCGAATTGATCAATGACCTGGGGGTTGAGAGTGTCTCTCTTTATACCCAGGGCAGTTTCACGGATCTGTGCCGGGGGCCGCATATCCCTTACACTGGTATAATTAAGGCCTTTCACTTGACAAAGGTGGCAGGCGCTTACTGGAGGGGCGATGAAAAGCGGCCCATGCTGAGCCGGGTCTACGGTGTGGCCTTTGCCGATAGGAAGAGTTTAAAAAAGCACCTGCACAGACTCGAAGAAGCCAAAAAGAGAAACCACACCAAATTAGGGCCTCAACTCGGTCTTTTCAGCACCTATGAAGAAATTGGAGCCGGGATGATCGTCTGGCACCCTAAGGGCGCCATGCTGAGGCATATCTTGGAAGAGTTTGAGATAAACGAGCATTTGAGAAAGGGTTATGAGTTGGTGAGGGGCCCTCAGATCTTGAAGACTGAGCTGTGGAAAAAATCGGGCCATTTCGATAATTACCGGGAGAATATGTATTTTACAGAGATTGACGAGCAGTCCTACGGTATCAAGCCGATGAACTGTCTTTCTCATATGCTTATTTATGGCTCCAAGTTGAGAAGCTACAGGGACTTGCCGAAGCGTTATTTTGAATTAGGCACGGTCCACCGGCATGAACGTTCAGGTGTCTTGAACGGCCTTTTCAGGGTTCGGGAGTTTACCCAGGATGATGCCCATATTATCTGCACACCGGAGCAGCTCAACAGTGAGATAAAAGGAGTCCTTGCATTTGTAAAGGAGATGATGGGTGTTTTTAAATTCAAGTATGACTTGGAGATCAGCACCCGCCCGAAAAAATCGATCGGCACAGATGAAGACTGGGACCTTGCTACAAAGGCTCTGATCGAGGCCATGGATGATGATCATCTGCAGTATGATATCAATGAGGGAGACGGGGCCTTTTACGGTCCTAAGATTGATGTTAAACTCGAAGATGCATTGGAAAGAAAGTGGCAGTGTGCCACCATACAGTGTGATTTTACGCTTCCTGAAAAGTTCGATCTTCATTATATTGGTAAAGACGGTGAAAAACACCGGCCCGTAATGATCCATCGGGTGATTTTAGGGGCTATTGAGAGGTTTATTGGGATCCTGATAGAACACTATGCAGGCGCATTTCCCACATGGCTTTCACCTGTGCAGGCTACCGTACTTACAGTAACTGACAGGAATATCTCCCATGGGGAGAAGATGTTGAGGGCCTTGAAAAACGCGGATATCAGAGTTGAAGCCGATTTCAGGAATGAGAAATTGGGTTTTAAGGTGAGAGAGGCTCAAATAAAGAAGATCCCTTATATGTTGATTATTGGGGATAAAGAATGTGATAATAACGGGATAACCCCGAGGCAAAGGAGCGGTCAAAATCTTTCGCTTATGGGTGCGGAGGAGTTTATTGACCTGATTGTTGAAGAATCTAAACAAAGGAGGTAATGACCATAAGAAAGAAAACTGATGACGTCAGGATAAACGAACGGATCCGTTCGAGTTCGGTGCGATTAATCTCTGCTGATGGAGAGCAATTAGGCATCTTATCGATTCGTGATGCCATACAAGTGGCGAGAGATGGCGGGTTTGACCTTGTAGAGGTTGCGCCCAATTCAGATCCCCCGGTTTGTCGGGTTATGGACTATGGGAAATTCCGGTACCAGGCAGCCAAGAAAGTGCAAGAGGCTCGAAAGAAAAGCCGGGGCGGCCAGATGAAGGAGATTAAACTCCGGCCCCACACAGAGGACCACGACCTGGGCTTCAAGATCAAGAACCTCAAAAAGTTCCTTGATAAGAAGCATAGGGTTAAGATAACGGTTTTTTTCAGGGGGAGAGAGATGGCCTATATGAATGCTGGCGTTGACCTCCTGAAGCGGGTAGCCGAAGAGATATCCGAGGATGGAACAGTAGAACAGCCTCCTACGAGGGAGGCAAGAAATAGGATGACAATGGTCATTATCCCAAAATAATGAATTCCGGGAATGACCCTGATGTGGTTCATGAATTCTAATCTTGAGAGATAGGGAAGACATTTGTGGCGTTATTGAGGTTATTTCCGTAGATGCAGACCTCGTTAAGTGGTTGAGTAGTTGAGTGGTTAAGTGGTTGTAATAGTGTAATTTTGTGTTGTCTGGCTGAAAATTGGACATCCAAAATGCTTGAAGTCTTAATGTGTTGAAGTGACTGGAAGTTTTTCCTACTCAACGACTAAACCACTCAACTATTTGACGAGATCTGAGATGGAGGTAAGAAATGCCAAAGATCAAGACAAACCGTGGTGCGGCCAAGAGATTTAAGACCACGGGTTCGGGTAAGATTGTGAGGAACAAGGCCTTTTCAAGTCATATCCTCACCAAAAAGAGTACAAAGAGGAAACGGAATCTAAGAAAATCGGGGTTGGTGGATTCTACCAACTTGAAACAGGTGGCCAAGCTGATTCCGTACCGATAGACTATCAATTTTGAAACTGGAAACTCGAAACTTGAAATTTGAAACTTGGAGATACTCTCTTAGTATCTTTCCATTTTTGCGGTTAGGGAAAGTTCCGACGGACGTTGAAAAAATAAAGGATCTTTATTCTTCTGTTTTTCCCAATTTCAATCCCGCGTATCGCGGGATTGAAATTTCAAGTTTCAAATTTTATTCAATAAATGAGGTTTAACAATGCCAAGGGTAAAGAGAGGCTTTAAGGCCAGGAAAAGAAGAAAAAAGATATTAAAGGCTGCGAAAGGTTACAGGGGAGGGCACAGCAAACAGCTAAGAACAGCCGATACGGCTGTCAGCAGGGCTGGAATGTACGCCTATCGTGATCGGAGGACACGGAAGCGGGATTTCCGCAGCCTCTGGATAGTAAGGATCAATGCCGCTGCAAGGGAAAATGGACTATCGTACAGTCGTCTCATTGGAGGTCTCCAAAAGGCGGGTGTTATCTTAGATCGAAAGGTGCTTGCTGATATGGCTGTAAATGATCCGACGGCTTTTTCCCGATTAGTGAGTGTGGTCCAGTAGACCGGGTCCCATTTTCAATAGATAAGCTGATGAAAGAACAACTCCTCGAACTGGAAGAACGTGCCTCAGAGGAAATCGCGGCGATCGATGATCCGTCTGAACTCGAGAAATTCAGGATCAAGTATCTCGGTAAAAAAGGTCAACTCACCTCGATAATGAAGAGTGTGGGAGGATTGCCGTCTGATGAACGTCCCAAGATTGGAAAATTAGCCAACCTTGTCAAGACAAATCTATCCAAGCGTTTCGAGGAGGCGAAAGAGTCTCTACTCTCCGGGAAGGTGGGTCGCGGTGGATCCATTGACGTTACACTGCCTGGCAGAGAGCCTGTCTTTGGACACCTTCATCCCATCACATTAGTAATAAAAGAGGTCTGTGAGATTTTTTCGAGGATGGGATTCAGGGTGGTTAAGGGACCAAATGTAGAATTAGATTATTATAATTTCGAAGCCCTCAACATCCCTAAAGATCATCCTGCCAGGGATATGCAGGACACGTTTTACATATCCGATAATGTTGTCCTGAGAACCCACACCTCTCCCATGCAGGTCCGTGTTATGGAAACCCGGCAACCACCTGTGAGTATCATTGCGCCCGGAAAGGTCTACAGACGTGATTCAGACGTTTCACACACCCCCATGTTCCATCAGGTGGAGGGGCTTTTAGTGGATAAAGACGTCAGTTTCGGTGATTTGAAGGGGACTCTCACGAGCTTTGTTCGCCAGATGTTTGGCAGTGATACCCGGCTTCGTTTCAGACCCAGCTTTTTCCCCTTTACAGAGCCGAGCGCTGAGGTGGATATCCTCTGTGTATTATGCGGAGGGAAAGGGTGCAGGACCTGCTCCCATACCGGATGGTTGGAGATATTAGGTTCCGGTATGGTTGATCCTGAGGTGTACCGGTTTGTTGATTATGACGCCGATATTTACTCCGGTTTTGCCTTCGGGATGGGCATTGAGAGGATTGCCATGCTCAAGTACGGAATAGATGATATCCAGTTGTTTTTTAAGAACGATATGCGGTTTTTGAGACAGTTTTGACGGAAGGCAAATATGAAGGTAAGTCTAAACTGGATAAAAGAATATGTAGACGTTGAGATGCCGCCTGAAGAGCTTGGCCATCTCTTGACCATGATAGGCTTAGAGGTGGAAGGTCTTGAGGCTGTTGGTCAAGGTCTTGATGATATTATCGTAGCTAAGATCCTGAAAGTTGCGCCCCATCCCAATGCTGACCGTCTCTCTATTTGTAGCGTGGATACCGGACGAGAAAGTGTAGATGTAGTCTGTGGGGCTCCTAATGTTGCAGAGGGCGCCTTAGCGCCATTAGTCTTGGCCGGTGGAAAACTCCCGGACGGCACCCGGATGAAAGAAAGCCGGATCAGGGGAGAGGTCTCAAGAGGGATGCTCTTAGCCGAGGATGAAATGGGCCTCACGGATGATCATACCGGCATAATGATTCTCGCCCCGGACCTGACCCCGGGGGCCTCGTTGCTGTCAGCCCTCCCATTTCCTGACTGGGTCTTTGACCTGAGTATCACGCCAAACCGCCCCGATTGCGCCAATGTATTGGGGGTAGCAAGGGAGATTGCGGCTGTAACAGGAAAAAGGGTCAGGAAACCGCGAATTGAGTTAGAGGAGAGCGGGCCGGCAATTGAGGATCTCACAAGCATCACGATCATGGACCCTGATGGTTGTCCCCGTTACGTCGCAGGCATTATTCAGGATGTTGAATTGGGCACGTCTCCTTTCTGGATGAGATACCGGCTTTATCAGTCCGAGGTCAGGAGCATCAGCAACTTGGTTGATGTGAGCAATTATGTGATGGTAGAGATGGGCCAGCCCCTGCATGCCTTTGATTATGATCGTCTGAGGGAGAACAGGATTGAGGTCAGGCGGGCGGATAAGGGGGAGACCTTTACTACTTTAGACGGAGAGACGAGAAAACTTAATAGCGAAAACCTCATGATCTGTGATGGAGAGCGGGCCGTGGCCTTAGCCGGGATCATGGGTGGTCTTAATTCGGAGATCTTTGCCGGAACTCGGAATGTTTTGGTGGAGAGCGCTTTTTTTGATCCGGTGACCATTCGCAGGGGCTCAAAGCGTTTGGGCATTTCCTCAGAGGCCTCTTATCGTTTTGAGAGAGGCGCTGATATTGGGGGGGCTACCTCTGCTCTCAAGCGGGCCGTTTCTCTTATATGCCGGTTGGCAGGAGGAAAGGTTGCCAAAGGTATCATAGATGTTTATCCTAAAACGTTTACCCCTCCTGTTATTCATTTCCGGAAAGACAAGACGAATCGAATTTTGGGCACCTCCATTTCAAAGGATGTCATGAAGGGGTATTTTGAGGCACTTGAGATGGAGGTCCATGATGTAAATGTAAATGCATTGAAGGTCAAACCGCCATCTTTCAGGGTTGATATTAAACGGGAAGTGGATTTGATTGAAGAGGTGGCAAGGTTGTATGGGTTCGACAATATACCTCTTACCTATCCGAGTATCAGACCTTCAGAAGAAGGGGACGCTCCGGCAATCCTGATCCGGGATCGGATAAGATCAATAATGACAGGTTTGGGTTTTACTGAAATCATTACCTATAGTTTTATCTCTCCTGATTCTGCTGATATGCTTTGGGCTGAGGAAGATAGCGATTTGAGGTTATTTACCAGCCTCATGAATCCCCTTACGGTTGATCAGTCAGTGCTCCGAACTTCTCTAATCCCAGGACTTATGGACACGGTCAAAAACAACATGCTTCATGAGGTCAGGGATCTGAGGCTTTTCGAGTGGGGGAAAACGTTTATCCGGAAAGAGGGGGATCAACAACCCATTGAAAAGATCTGTTTGGCCGCGATAATGACTGGTTTGTGTCAGGAAAAATCATGGTACGATGATGAGAGGCATTGCGATTTCTATGATATAAAGGGCGCGGTTGAGGCCCTTTTGAAGGCCTTAGGTCTTGAGGGTGTTCGTTTCCAGAGGAAGAATGGCTTTCCGGGACTTGACCCGGAGGTTTCATCAGGGATATACTGTTTGGACAGTCTCATCGGACAGGTGGGGAGGGTTGATTCAAGTGTGATTGAGGCCTATGACCTGAAAAGCGAGAGTGCATATCTTTTTGAACTCGATGTAGAAGCCCTCTTGACGCTCCTTTCCGTGGCAAGAGAATTTTGTCCCTTTCCAAAATTTCCCGCTGTCTTCAGGGATATCTCCATTCTCGTAGAAAGGCGGATAGAGAGTGCAAAAATTATTGAGATCATCAGGGAAGAGGGGGGCGAGCTGTTAGAGTCTGTCCAGATTTTTGATTTTTATGAGGGAGAGAAGGTCGATCCCTTAGAAAAGGCCCTATCATTCAGGATATCCTATAGATCTGCCCACGAAACCCTTGAGGGTGAAAAAATAAACAGTTTGCATGAGTCCATTATTGATAAGATCAGACATGAGACAGGGGGAAGATTAAGGGAGGGCTGAGACAGTGGTCCAGATTCCTGACAACAGACGATATTTCCGTATTGGAGAGGCAAGCCGTATTGTTGGTGTTGAACCGTACGTCTTGAGATACTGGGAGAGCGAATTCCACCAACTGAAGCCCAGTAGGGCTGACTCCAAACAAAGGACCTACCAGAGAAGGGATTTAGAAACTCTTCTTGAGATAAAGAGGCTACTTTATGAGGAAAGAATGACCATTGAGGGCGCCAGGCTGCGCCTGAAGAGGGAAAAGGCCAAAGGATCGACTGTTTCGTCTCCCTTTGTTAAGGAGATACGGGGAGAATTGCACGAGATATTGGAGTTACTCAGATAGTGTCTGAACGAAAACTGTCTTTTTCGCCCATATCTGCGTCAGACTCAAATTTTAATCCTCGAAATACTCAATGTATTCCTGCGGTTAAAATTTTCGCCTTCCTTGATCTGAACGAAAAATCCTAGTTTTCGTTCGGACACTATAAGTAGGTGTTTTGTTACTGTTTACGTGGAGGCGGCAGTCTGCGGTGGCCAATGAGACTTTGGATCAAAACAAAGTTCTAATGCTATCTTTTTGATCTTTTATTTATCCTCTCACGAAGAACACCAGATGTCTTAAAGACAACCACTCTCCTTGCCCTCAACTGAAGATCTTCACTGGTCTGAGGATTTCTACCCCTCCTTGATGACTTTTCTTTGACTACGAACTTGCCGAACCCACTGATCAGGAGGTCTTCCCCATTTTCCAGGGTCTGTTTCATGATCTCAAGGAGACCCTCCGCCACAGTTCGGGATTGACTTTTGCTGAGTCCGACCTGATGATAAATATTGTCAATGATGTTTTCTTTGGTCAGGGCCACCTTTGATCCTCCTCATCCTATGCTGTATGGTGAAATCAGATAAGTCTCAAATATTCAGGCAGAAATATGGCTTATGCTGGCAGCGGTGTCAAGCATTTTTTGCCTGTAAGAATTTTTCTTTTAATTTCTCATCTACGAATTCCGGAACCAGCCCGCTTACATCCCCCCCAAAACTTGCCGCCTCCTTGATGATTGTGGAACTGATGTAGAACCATTTGTAGTCGGTCATCAGAAAAACAGATTGGACATCTCTGTTCAATTTCCTGTTCATGAGCGCCATCTGGAATTCGTATTCAAAATCAGAGAGGGCACGGAGCCCCCTCAGGATGATGTTTGATTTCTTTTGAACTACATAATCTACCAATAATCCGCCAAAGGTGTCCACCTCTATGTTTGGATTGTCTTGTACCGCCTGCTTAATCATCGATATCCTCTCATCAATGGAAAAGAGGGGGGCCTTTTGAGGATTGTTCAAAATGGAAATAATCAACTTGTCAAAGATTTCCAAACCCCGCGTTACAATGCTCAGATGCCCGTTTGTTATAGGGTCAAAAAAGCCGGGATAAATAGCGGTTTTTTTACACATTTCTAAGCCTCATTCAACTCGCGTTAAGTGGTTGATAAAATTCCTCAATTCATAAATACTTATCTTAGTATCTCCGTATACTCGGGCATCCACCATTTCAAGGCCGGGAAAAGAGAGGGGCAGGCTTGCGGCCTTGCCTGATTCAACAACTACCCGTGCCCCGTTTGAAAGCCTTTTCCCGCTTGAAAGCCCTGCAAGTATAGGGGTCGCCAGATCTTTCGCGTAAGGTGGATCAAGGAAGACAAGATCAAATTGTTTCATCAAAAGGGGGTGTCCCCAGGGTATCCCTCTTGATAGATCCCTGCGAAAGGTCGTTCCTGAATCCCGGTAACCGCATAAGTCAATATTTTTTTTAATCAAGTCAATCGATTCCCGAAGCCTATCAATAAAAACGGCATACCCTGCGCCTCTGCTCAGGGCCTCTAAGCCAAGGCTTCCTGTCCCCGAAAAAATATCAAGCACACTAAGCCCTGAAAGATCGTGCCCCAATATATTGAAAATGGCTTCTCGAACGCGGTCAGAAGTGGGCCGGATCAAGAGACCCTTTGGGGTTGAGAGAATCCGGCCCTTTACCCGTCCGCCGGTAATTCTCATCTTACTCCTTTTCAACTGTAGGCGTCTCTTTTAAGAGAGTGTCCTCCGTGGCCCTCTTTTTCCTAAGACGATACAGGGTAATAGCAGGACCCGACAAGAGGTACGTAACAATGATGAAAAAAAGCATAATCTTGGGTTTATAC
>Ga0222695_1000359_pt1 | contig 26908 bp, 25 predicted proteins | sample AntAcemetage1398_FD_179834 | JGI IMG/M metagenome (GOLD analysis project Ga0222695, IMG submission 179834) | Saline water microbial communities from Ace Lake, Antarctica - #1398 | ecosystem: Environmental > Aquatic > Non-marine Saline and Alkaline > Saline | place: Antarctica: Ace Lake...
ATACCACGGGCGAACCGGTCAGTTACTCCATTATACAGACAGGGGCCAACAGCATCGATGCAGCTTCAGAGGCCTTGGAAAAGGCCTTAGCCGAATCAGGAGTCAAACAGGACCAGATCAAGGGTACTGTGGCCACTGGTTATGGTCGCGTCTCCATACCTTTTGCCGACAAAAGAGTGACCGAGATTTCATGCCACGCCTTAGGCGCATACCACCTGTTTCCCGATACTGGAACAGTTATCGACATCGGAGGACAAGATTCTAAAGTGATCCGTGTTGGAGAGAGGGGTAAGGTACTGGATTTCACCATGAACGACAAGTGCGCTGCCGGCACAGGCCGCTTCTTGGAGGTGATGGCAGACAAACTTCAGGTCTCTCTCAATGAGATGGGCACTCTCTCCTTAAAGGCTGGCGGAGAAGTCAGTATCAGCAGCGTCTGCACTGTTTTTGCAGAAAGCGAGGTAATCTCTCTTGTGGCACAAAACCATCCCAAAAATGAAATCATCCGTGGGCTGCACCGAGCCATAGTAAACAGGGTATGGAGCATGGTAAAGACGATCGGAGTTCATGGCGCCGTAACCATGAGCGGTGGTGTGGCTAAGAACAGTGGTGTAGTCGGCCTTATTGAAGAAAGGCTCGGGCAACCGATACATATTCATACCGAACCACAGATCATTGGTGCCTTAGGGGCAGCACTTATGGCTAAGAAGAACTTCCTTAGGGCGAGCCCTTAGAACATCCTGATAGATTTTGCATTGCAAACAAGAGAAAATCAAATGGGCAGCGAGATCGTCGTAGAGGCCCTTCGCCCTTTCGGAACCTCAATATTCACTGAGATGAGCGTCCTCGCTAATACCCATGGCGCTGTAAATCTATCCCAGGGATTTCCCGATTTTGACGGACCCCGGGAGATCAGGGCCATGGCGGCGGATGCCATTTTGCGTGGTCCAAACCAGTATGTACTTTCGTATGGTATCCCGAAACTTCGCCAGGCAGTGGCCCGTAAGATGAAACGATTCTACGGGGTCGAGGTAGACGCAAATGATGAGGTGACGGTCACCTCCGGGGCAACAGAAGGGTTGTGTGCCACTTTTTTCGGTATTTTGGAACCCGGAGATGAGGTCATACTCTTGGAACCCTCTTATGATATCTATCCGCCCATCGCTTCCATGGCCCATGCCCGGATTCGATACGTTTCCTTAGAAGGCCCTGAATTTACTCTTCCAAGAGAAGAATTGGCAAAGACCTTTGGTCCTAAGACAAAGGCGATAGTAATCAATAACCCTCAAAATCCGTGCTGCAAGGTCTTCACACGGGAAGAGCTTTCGTTTATTGGAGAACTGTGCGTAAAACATGATGCCTATGCCATCGGAGATGAAGTCTACGAGCATTTGGTATATGACGGTCGCGAGCATATAACATTGTTGGACGTACCGGAACTAAGAGACCGCGCCTTTGTGATCTCCTCCACGGCCAAGACCTTTTCCATGACCGGATGGAAGGTGGGCTATGTGATTGCGGCCCCGGAGCTTTCCCGCGCAGTACGAATGAGTCATCAATTCATTACCTTTTGTGGACAATCCGGATTGCAGGAGGCCATGGCCTTTGCCATGGATTTCCCGGACAGCTACTATGCTGGGCTCTTAGCCGATTATGTAAGGAGGCGAGACCGCCTCTCCGAAGCGCTTCATGATATGGGATTTAAGGTCTATCCACCGGAGGGAACCTATTACCTTCTAATTGATATTACAAGCCTTGGGTTCGATGATGACGTGGCCTTTTGCCGAATGCTTCCCGAAAAGGCGGGGGTAGCGGCCATCCCATGCTCATGCTTCTGGAACAACCGAAACCGCGGCCGAGAGCTTGTGCGGTTCTGCTTTTGCAAAAAGGATGGAACTTTGGACGAAGCTATCAAACAGCTCAAGAGGGGGCTTAGGTAAAGCTTCTAACAAATTTAGTTGACAACGCGAGAAAAGCACTATAATGGTAGTATAGTATTGAGCATGGTTATTATTGTGTCTGGTTTTTTGAGCCTTCTGAGTTGTCTATGTGCTCAGCAGGGAACACACAAACTTCAATTTTCAGAGAAAGGAGAATTCTATGGCAGCCAAAAAAAAAGGGGAAAAAGTGGCAGTGAAAAAAACTACTACGAGGAAGACTCCAGCAGTTAAGAAACCGATGACTAAAACCGAAATATTGAATGAGATTGCAGGAAACACCGACTTAACCAAGAAACAGGTCTCGTCGGTATTTGACGAATTTGCTATCCTTATCGAGCGTCATATCAAGAAGCGTAGTCCCGGTAAACTCGTTTTTTCAGGGCTCTTCAAGATTGAAGTAAAGCGCAAACCTGCGACCAAAGCGCGTAAAGGGATTAACCCTTTTACCGGAGAAGAGACAGTCTTTAAAGCTAAGCCTGCTCGCCGGGCCGTTAAGATGACTCCATTAAAGAAAGTAAAGGAGATGGTCGGGTGATTAGCTAATACTTTCCCTGACATTCTTGAGCAAACAGGAAGGCCCGTAGATCTGTCAGCGATTTATGGGCCTTTCTTTGTTGTACAAAGGAAATAACTCTTCAGGGACATCCATCAGACGCGGGCTTTCAGCATCTTTTTCGGAGAGGACCGGGTTTTCAACCGGCCAGTCGATACCTATCACTGGATCTGACCATAATATCCCATACTCATCTCCAGTGGTATAGAGATCGGTACACTTATACACCACATCTGCTGTTTCGCTTATGACGCATAACCCATGGGCAAAGCCCTCAGGGATAAATAATTGATGCTTGTTTTTTTCCGAAAGAATGGTCCCCGTCCATTGGCCGAAGGTGGTTGACCCACGGCGTATATCCACAGCAACGTCGAAAATCTCTCCCCTTATCACGTATACCAGTTTCCCCTGGGGGTGTTTGAGTTGATAGTGAAGCCCGCGCAGGGTACCCCGGCATGAATGGGAGTGATTGTCCTGGACAAAGGGCTTATCTATCCCGGCTTCGGGGTATTTTTTTTCATGGTAGGTCTCTAAGAAAAAGCCTCGATCATCCTCGAACACCATTGGCTCGATCAGAAGGACCCCCGGGATGGACTTTTCAGTACATTTCAGCGTCATTTTTGTTATTTCCCCCTTCAGAAAGGATCTCCATTAGATATTGGCCGTAATCATTATTGAGCATATCTTTGGCAAGCTTCTTTAACTGGTTTCCGTCTATATAGCCGCGCTGGTAAGCGATTTCCTCAATACACGCAATCTTGAGGCCCTGCCGTTCCTGTATGGCCCTGACAAAACTGCTGGCCTGCTGGAGGGACTCGTGGGTTCCGGTATCGAGCCATGCAAAACCCCGCCCGAAGATCTCTACCCTGAGCTGGCCACGCCGCAGGTATTCTAAATTAATGTCAGTAATTTCAAGCTCCCCCCGGGCAGATGGTTCGAGGTTTTCCGCTATGGATACTACATCGTTGTCATAGAAGTAGAGTCCTGGAACGGCATATCTTGATTTAGGCTTGTCAGGTTTTTCCTCAATGCTGGTGACCCTGCCGTCAGGGTCAAATCCCACAACACCATATCGTTCAGGGTCTCTGACAAAATAACCGAATATAACTCCCCCTTTCTCAGATCGGGCGCATCTCTTTAATATCTCAGAGAGTCCACGGCCGTAAAATATATTGTCCCCGAGGACAAGGGCCACTCCGTCATTGCCGATGAACCTCTTTCCGATAATAAAGGCCTGGGCCAGGCCCTCTGGCCGTGGCTGCTCTGCATATGACAAAGAAAGGCCGAGCTGAGATCCATCATTTAACAGTTCTTTGAATCTTGGCAAATCCTCAGGAGTTGAAATAATGAGTATTTCCCGGATACCCGATAGAATGAGAACGGACAACGGATAGTATATCATTGGTTTATCATATACCGGCATCAGTTGTTTGCTCACAACCCGCGTTATTGGATACAAGCGGGTCCCTGCCCCCCCTGCCAGGATTATTCCTTTCATAATGAAAACTCCTAACCCGGATAAACCGGAAAAGTGCCTAAAGTTGAAGTCTGTTAATAATCCTTTGGCCTCTCCTTTACCTGTGATGGTGTGTCGAACGCCTCTTCAAGAGACCTGACAGCAATGTCAAGATGTTGGCCCTCAACCACACAGGATATGCTTGAAATGGAAGTGCAGATGACGAGAGAGCTTATCCCTACAGAGGCTATGGAAGAAAACATCGCACCATGCACGCTTGGTTTCTCACGCAGGTGAGGTCCAAATACGGTTATTACAGCCACATCCGGGGTGTAGGATATTACCTTAGCATCAATTGTCGGTTTTATCTCATCTAAGACGGCTAAGGCTGAGTCCAGGTCCTTTTGATCTATAACCAATGAGAAATTGCCGCAGTCATCTAAGTCGAAGCTCTCCACCAGGAGCTCTATATTGATGCTATTCTCTCCCATACTTCTCAACACAGTACCTGCAACACTCACATGATCCGGCACGGACATGATTTTCACTAAAGCCCGTCCGTCACTCTGCATGATCCCACCGATTTTGATCCTATCCATACTCCCCGCTTTCACCAATCAATCACCTGCCACCCTAACCCGGCGAAGCCGGAACCAAATTGAATATTGACTATTGAATATTGAATATTTGTGGAAGTCGCTTCGCTCTGTCATTTCTAATAAAAGCGATAGAATTCCTTAAATATTCAATCTAACTATGTCGTAAATCGTGCGCAAACATGATGTGATTTGAACAAATAGGTGCTAATAACTTTAGCTCACTTTAGTTACTTATCCCGATTCTCTAATCCCAGGTCCTCTTGTCTTCGATTTTTTTGTGAAGGTTGGGGATAGTCTCCCTCGGAACGACCTGAACCGAGCCCTTTATGGTCAGGATATCCTTTATATCACGCTCAATCCGTGCGCAAAGCATATCCGTCCTGGAGCTTTCTTCTTTCATCTCCACCAAGAAAGTCATAATGTCTCTGTCAACTTCCCGTGTAATGACCACCTGGTACTTAAACACCTCCCGATACTTAGACATGACCTCATCTGCCTGCCACGGATGGATAAACGTTCCTCTCACCTTGGTGGCCTGGCCGGTTCTCCCCAAAATCTTTTTCAGCATGGGGCCGGTTCTCCCACAGGGACATTGTTCCTGAGCCAAAGCTGAAAGATCTCCTGTTGCCATACGGATCATCGGATAGGAAATATTGAAGTTGGTTGCAACGATCTCTCCCACAGCCCCTGGCCTTACCTGTGTACCGGTATTGGGGTCCACTACTTCGACCAATATACTGTCCGGCACGTGGAGACCGGTCATGTATGAACATTCATACCCGATACAACCCAGAAACACCGTTCCATAGCCCTGCCGGATAGTCATCCCAAGCTTGGCCTCCAGGCGAGTGCGAAGTGATTCAGGGAGCATCTCTGCCGCCACAAGGGCCTTTTCCAGCAGGATGTCTTTTCTCAGATTCAGACCCATCGCCTCGGTGCGTTGCACCATAGTCATCAAGAAGCTCGGGGTACCCAAGAATCCATTAGCCTTTAACCCCTGCATGATCTTACCCTGCATCAACGTGTTTCCAACGCCCGTGGGAATCACTGTTCCACCGATCATCTTTACCGACTCGTCCAACATGAAGGCAAAAGGCCAGAGATGGTAGTTAAAGGCATTGATAATTCGATCTCCCGCCTTGAACCCGGCTGCGCAAAGGGCCTCAGTCCAGGAGGTGTCCACATATTCCTGTTCCCCGGGTTGATAGATAAGTCCTGGATTTACGTATATCCGTCTAAAATTGTCAGGATCAATGGTATTAAACCCTCCGAATGGTGGGTCCTTTTTCTGCCGCTCTACCAGATCCTCAATGCGTATGACGGGAAGCCTTTCCAGATCATCAAGACCCTTGATGTCTGAGATCTTTAGGCCGGCCGAGTCGAAAATCTCTTTATATGCCTTCGAATTCTGGTAGGCATGCTGAACAATATCAACAAACCCCTGACTCAGACGGGATCTTCGTTCTTCCTGGCCCATGGTCTCACGCGCCCTGTCAAAAAACCGACTGCTCGATGGCATATTTCCTTTCTCCTGTCTGCTTTGAAGTTATTGATGTGGAATGATATAAATTAATTTTTGGCCTGTTCCAAGGCAGCCAACCTCTTGCGCGCCTTCCCGGCGTATGGGCTTTCAGGATCCTTTTCTATTATTTCCCGGTACAGTTTTATGGCATGGTCGGGGTTATTTTGTCCTTTTGGTCAGAATGTGTCAACTAAAGAAAGTCGATTCTACCTTGACAGACACCTCAAAATTACCTATAATTCTTTCCTAAAGAAGAGCATTTTGATTATTACAATCCTTGATTTGGCGAGGGAAGATTCTACGCCCTTCCCAGTACGGTGAAGACTTATGGAAAGATATAAACAAAAGTTAACAGTGCTCGATCAGATAACGAATGCGGACACGGTAAGGAAAAAAATCATTGATGTGGCCAGTGCGCTCTATGTCAAAAAGGGCTTTAATGCCACCTCAATCCAAGAAATTTCGGAAACAGCAGGGGTCAGCCTGCCGGTCACATATCACTATGTTAAAAATAAATCGGAGATCATGCGAATGATCATGGAAGATGTCTTGAATATCTTCCATGACAACCTCCTCAGGATGATCCAAGGGATAGATGATCCCGAAGAAAAACTGGCAATTGCGGCGAGGCTTTATTTTAGGGTAGTTGACCAGCAAAGGGAAAAGGCCCTGTTGATTTACCAGAAATCCAATTCCCTTGACAGGGCATCCAAGGCACGCATTATGCAGTTGGAGATAGAGGTAAACGATATTTTCTCTGAAATGATCAAGGAAGGGGTAACACTGGGCGTATTCAAGAAGGTGGATGTTGATCTGGCCGCATACAATATCATTATTGCCGCGCATATGTGGATACTGAAGCGATGGCATTTCAAGAAACGCCTCACCCTTGATAAATATATTGATCTTCAATTGTCAAACATCCTTTATTCGCTCAGAAAATAGCTGATATTCGGTCAGGAATAGCCCGTTCTCAAAAGCGAACCGGGCTTTACCAATCTCGATCAAAAAACCGGACATGCTCTGAGGCTTTTGGAGACACTCGATGAAAACATATACCATCCATTTTCTGCCCGCTGATAAATCCGTAGAAGTGGAAGAAGGCACCACCATTGCGGAAGCGGCTCAAAACACCGATCTATTTATAAACAACCTGTGCGGTGGTGAAGGGGTCTGCGGTAAATGCCGCGTCCAAGTCTCGATGGGACGAGCCGAGGCGGAAGAACATGCAAAAGGCTTTTTCTCGGCAGATGAGATAATGAAAGGTTACGTCCTTGCCTGCCAGACAGAGGTGCATGACGATCTCGAGATCGTGATTCCGCCTGAATCGAGGATGGAAGATTCAAAGATCCTGATCGCGGGAGCGACCGATGAAACCGCTAAGTCCGAACTTAAGCCTCTAACTAAAAAGATATATTTAGAACTGCCGCCACCGACCATTGAGGACAATGTCCCTGACATTGAACGTATATCAAGGGAGTTGAGGAAACAACTCGGGTGGCACGCCTTTGACATACCTTTGGATTGTCTCCAGGGCCTCTCTGACAAGCTCCGTCAAAACGATTGGAAGATCACGGCGACTATTGCCAGGAAGGGGAATGGTTACCGCATCCTGAAAATAGACTCTCTGAATACCTCTAACGCCAGTTATGGAGTCGCCATTGACGTGGGAACGACGACGGTCGTGGCCCAGTTGCTGGATATGAACACAGGCAAACTGCTCGGTTCGGAAGGATGCCACAATCAACAGGCGAGCTACGGCGAGGATGTCATATCGAGGGTGATCTTTGCCTGCGGAAAGGGCGGGCTTCAGCCCGTTCAGAAAGCTGTGATAAAAAATATCAACCAGCTCATAAGAAAGCTGTCTAAAGAAAAAAACGTCCCCACCAATGAAATAAACGCTATCGTGGCCGCCGGGAATACCACCATGAGCCACTTTCTCTTGGGTCTGTCTCCCTGTTCCATCCGCCTGGATCCTTATGTGCCCACTGCCGATGAGTTCCCACAGATTCTCGCGAAAGAGATCGGCATTCAGATTAATCCCCGCGGTATTCTGGAAACCATCCCCTGCGTTGCCTCTTATGTAGGCGGGGATATCGTGGCCGGGGTGATGTCGTGCGGTATTCCGGAACATGAAGAGGTAAGGGGGCTGATCGATATTGGCACCAACGGTGAGATTGCCATTGGCAATAAAGACTGGCTGGTGTGCTGTTCTGCCTCGGCCGGCCCTGCCTTTGAAGGTGGCGGGACCCGCTGCGGTATGCGAGCCATAAAAGGGGCCATTGAAAAAATAAAGATCACAGACGGCCAGCTTAAATACGAAACCATTGGGAATGCCAGGCCGAGAGGGATTTGTGGTACCGGTCTGATCGATTGTATTTATGAACTCGTAAAAAACGGCATTATAGGCCCTGGAGGTAAATTCGACAGAAATCGCTCGGATGACCGGCTCAAAATCGAGGATAACATCCCGCAATATATCATCGCTCACCCAGATGAAACTGAATCGGGTACGGCAGTTTTCATTACCGAGTCGGATATCGATAACCTTATAAAATCAAAAGGGGCGGTTTTCGCCGCTATAAAGTCGCTGACCGATTATATCGGACTCGGGTTTGAGATGATAGACACATTTTATGTGGCTGGCGGGTTCGGTAATTTTTTGGATATCCCCAAGTCCATAGCGATCGGTCTCCTGCCGGATATCCCGCAGGAGAAAATTCAATTCATCGGGAACAGCTCCCTTACGGGCGCCCGCATGTGCCTCCTTTCAGAGTCGGCTATCGAGACATGCGTCAATATCTCAAGATCGATGACAAATATCGAGCTTTCAACCTACCAGCCCTTTACAGATGAGTACATCGCCGCCCTTTTTCTCCCGCATACCAACCGTAACCTCTTCCCTTCAGTGGCATACTGACATAGCAAGGATATGCCCGGAAATGTAGCAACGGCTCCGTTTTGATATGTTACAAATAGGCACGTTGAAACTGAAAAACTGGCTGATCATGGCACCTATGTCAGGCATTACTAATCTGCCATTTCGCCTTATTGTAAAAAGACTTGGGGCGGGTCTGGTCAACACCGAAATGATCAGCGCAATGGGCCTGACAAAGAATCATGATAAGACCTTCAGATATTTACAGAGCTCTCAAGAAGAGAAGCCCCTCTCTGTACAGATATTCGGTTATGATCCCCATGTAATGGCTGAAGCCACCGAGATGGTTGTAGACGCAAGCGCTGATATTGTGGATATCAATATGGGCTGTCCCGCAAGAAAGATCGTCAAGACGGGCGCCGGGGGCGCTCTACTCCGTGCCCCTGATAAGGTAAGAGACATGGTTTCAGCCGTCCGCAGGGTCTGTCCCGTTCCCCTGACCGTAAAGATCAGAGCCGGATGGTCCCTCGGACAGCCTGGCGCATGTGAAATAGCCAAGATCATAGAAGAGTGCGGGGCTGATGCCATCACCATACACCCAAGGTTTGTAACACAGGGATTTTCAGGGAAGGCCGATTGGAAAATCATAAAAGAAGTCAAGATACAGCTCAAGATTCCAGTGATCGGCAACGGAGATGTCTCTGATCCATCACTTGCCCTTGAGATGAAAAAAGAGACCGGATGCGATGGAGTGATGATCGGTCGGGGCGCAATTGGCAACCCCTGGGTTTTCAAACAGATCCTGGACTTAGATAACGGATTCAAACCAAGTCTACCGGAATTATCTGACCGGAGGGCTATCATTATTGAGCATTTCAGACTTCTGTCTGATCTGTTAGGGGAGAAAAGGGCCTCTAAGGTCATGCGGGGACTCCTCTTGCGCTATACAAAGGGTTTGCCACACAGCAACCGGTTTCGTGGGTCCTTTACAGGGGTTAATGATTTCAATACAATGATCAGCGCATTGGATAATTATTTCGGGACTCTTTCAAGGGATCGAGAGCTGCGAGTAGATTCAGAAAGAGAAAGGCCGGGGGTCGGAGAGCCATGAAGGTAATATTAGCAAAGGCAGCAGGATTCTGTATGGGCGTCCGCCGTGCCATGGAGATAGTGATGGCGGAAACCAATAAAAAGGAGGGTCCTCTCTTTACCTTCGGTCCGCTGATTCACAACCAGCAGGTCCTTGATCTCCTTGAGACGAAGGGGGTGAAGGCCACAGATGACCTCAATGCGCTGAAGACAGGACGGATAGTGATAAGGGCCCACGGTATTCCTCCAGAGCAACACCTGGCGCTCGAAAAGACAGGCCTCAGGGTTATCGATGCCACATGCCCAAAAGTGACCCGGGTACAGGCAATTATCCGACATCATACGAATAAAGGCCGCTCAGCAATAATTGTAGGCGACCGAGATCACGCCGAGGTTATCGGTCTGATGGGTTACAGCAAGACCCCGGCCCACGTTATTCAGGGGGAGAATGACGTTGCCGGTCTGCCCCATTTGGATAGACCCTTTGTCGTTGCACAGACAACGCAGAATGAAAAAAACTTCAGCAGTGTAGTAAGGGCACTGAAACAACGATTCCCGGATCTCTTAGTTTTTGAAACCATCTGCGATGCAACACAGGAAAGGCAACAAGAGGTCAGGACATTTAAAGATCAGGTGGATGCTGTTGTTGTGGTGGGAGGATATCACAGCGGCAATACCCAGCGCCTCGCCCAGATATCCGAGGCGGAACATCTGCCCACTTTCCACGTGGAAACTGAAAAAGATCTGGACAGAAATACACTCTCCGGGATGGAGGTTATCGGTCTCACAGCAGGGGCATCTACTCCGCACTGGATGATAAAAAACGTACTAAAAGAGATAGAAGGGATCCACAGCCGTAGGGAAATGTTTCTCACCCGTTGGGCGAAACAGGCCTTCAGATTCTTAGTGTTGAGTAATCTACTCGTGGCATTAGGAGCTTTTTCTTTTGCTTATGCTGCATCAATGTTGGCAGGAAGGGAGCCGAATCTCGCCTTTCCTCTCCTGACATTCCTCTACCTCTATGCCATGCATGTCTTCAATCACTTCTTGGACAAGGATGCCAGTGCCTACAATGATCCTGACAGGGCGACTTTCCTTCAAACACACAAGGGCCTGTTGAACATAACAGGTATTACGGCTATTATAATGGTCTTGGCTCTTTCCTACATGATTGGAGTTGTCACCTTCATCGCCTTGACAGCTTTGAGCCTCTTAGGAATCATATACAGTATCCCCCTTGTCCCTGAACAATTTCGTCACAAGTCCCGCTATGTCAAAATCAAGGATATTCCGGGGTCAAGGAGCCTGTCCGAGGCCCTTGCATGGGTAGCCGTTATCACTGTCTTGCCGATGCTCGAGACAAGAGGCGGAAAGCTGTTGCCAGCAATCATAACCGTCCTAATCGTATTTTCATGGAGCTATGCCAGGGCAATTTTCTTCAGTCTCTTCCAGGTACAGGGAGATTTGATGGTGGGGGCCGAAACGCTGCCGATTACACTCGGTGAAAGACGCACTCTCCTGCTTCTGGAAATTGTCCTCATCGCAAGCGCCTTTATCCTGATTGTCAGCCCGATCCTCGGTATTGCAAACTGTTTCTGCTATTTAATGCTTGTCCCGCTTTTTACGCTGTCGCTTTCTCTTGTGGCCTATGAAAAACAGTGGCTCTATCCCGGAATTGCCCTCGAAGCCTTAGTCGAAAGCAACTTCCTCCTCACCGGGCTCCTGGCCTTGATCTGGCAGATCTTTTTATGGCAGCCGTAAGCATCATAATACCAGTATTTAACAGGGCTCTGAAGGTGTCGAGGGCGATCTCGTCAGTCCTCTACCAGACCTTTACTGATTATGAAATTATAGTGGTAGACGACGGGTCAACAGACGGAACCAGAGAGGCTCTGCGCCAGTTCGGGAATAAGATCAGCTTTATTAGACACCAGTCCAATCTTGGCGTCTCCGCGGCAAGGAATACCGGCATCAAAGGATCAGACGCTCCCCTTGTTGCATTCCTCGATTCCGATGATTACTGGCTACCTGAAAAATTAGGTGCGCAAATCTCGTTTTTTAAAAGCCATCCCGAAGCCATGATCAGCCAGACTGAAGAGATCTGGATCAGGAACGGGCGCTATGCCAACCCAAAAACAAGGCACCTTAAACCTTCTGGAGACGTTTTTGAACCTTCTTTGAAGCTATGTCTTATCAGTCCGTCGGCAGTGATGCTGAGACGATCACTCTTAGAAGAAATAGGGCTCTTCGATGAAGATCTGCCGGTCTGTGAAGACTACGATCTCTGGCTCAGGATTGGATGCCGATATCCCGTTCATCTGATTAATGAGAAACTAATCGTGAAAGAGGGTGGCCACCCTGATCAGTTATCCTCCCGCTATAAGGGGATGGATCGGTTCAGGATAAAGGCTCTTATTAAGCTCGTAGAGAGTGGGATTCTCAATGACAAACAACTAATGGCAGCCATTGCAGAACTCTCTTTGAAATGCCGGATCTACGGGACAGGTTGCATCAAGCGGGGGAAGAGAGATGAGGGGGACTCCTATCTGCACCTTCCTGAAAGGCTTCATGAGGAGTATGGAGTAGAAAGTAGGGAGCAGGCAGAGATTGGAAGTCCTGATAGAGGTATGGTTGGATAATTTTAAGGAGGTATGATCATGAATGAAAGCCTGTTAGATGGGAAGAGAGTACTTATTGTAGATGATGAACCGGATGTGCTGGCCACATTGGAAGATCTGTTATCCATGTGTGATCTGGTTAAGGCCTCCAATTTCCTTGAGGCCAAAGATCTGCTGACCACTCAATACTTCGATTTGGCTATTTTAGATATTATGGGGGTTGACGGGTATAAGCTCCTCGAGATTGCCGTCGAGCGAAAGGTCATCGCGGTGATGCTGACCGCCCATGCCCTGAGCCCCGAAGATACGAGCAGGTCATTTAAGGATGGGGCCGCATCCTTTGTGCCTAAAGAGGAGATGGCCAATATCGTCATATACCTAAACGATATATTAGAGGCCAAAGAGGAGGGTAAAAGCCTGTGGTGGCGATGGATGGAGCGATTCAGCGATTTTTACGACAGGAAATTCGGGCTGGACTGGAAAGACCGAGATAAGGACTTCTGGGAATCGCTCAAGTACTATGACCGGCCCTGAGGCCCACGTCACCCCTCCTTGACAGCCGTATCGAGACCTTTGAAAAATGCTCAATTTCGTTCAAGATCAAGGCGCGAGAGGATTTTAACCACAGGAATATGTAGAATATTTTGAGGATTAAAATCCGAACGCAACGCAGAGATTGGGCAGATAAGCGCAGACTTCGAAAGGGGGCGTTTTTCAAAGGTCTCGTATCAATTTCTTACCACTCACCGGGGTCTTTTTCCGCAGAATGCCTGTGGAAAAGACCTCGCATGAACTCATCTTGAAGACCTACCAGAGGTCTACGCTTATTGCTTTGCGCTTAATTCAGACGACCGTCACCCAGATTTCCACAGGGTTAGGATATCACTGGTTTTTTGACCTGCTGATATGCTGGGTTTTTGTCAAGATATTCCCAATTTGAATTCATCCGCTTCATTACCAATATGCATCATCTTTTTCATCAGCCGGTTTCTTGGTACCCAGACCATAACTTCAAAATCAGCAAATACATATCGAGTGTCGGTCATATTCTATTACTACTCATCACCTTGATTTCTGGAATACCGAGCTGGTTCAAATTCTTGAAAAGTGTCTCAACATCATCAGAAGTTCCCACATCCATCAACAGGCAGGTGTTGCCGTCCCAATAAATAAAGGCGGGAGTTTGCCGATCTTTGTTGAATTGATTTGTGTCGGTAAGATAGACATACTTGAAGATTTGTCCCGGAGTTGTGATATACGGCATTCGAGTGCCTTTCCTATGGAATCGAAAAAACCCATGTCTATCTTTACTTTTGTATGACCATCTCCTCAATCTTATCAGAGAGTTCTTTCATATCACCCCAGATAATGCACCCGGTGGCGCAGGCCTTACTACAGGCGGGATTTTTTGATTTGCCAGTATGCCAAGGAATAGCACTTGTTGAGAAAAGGTGCTATATTTTTACTTTTATATGACAACAATTTAACATTTTCCAATGACTGCAAGGCAAAAGCTAAAGAAGACCCATGTCGGTATTGAGCTTATACACCGAATCGCCGCCGAGGGAGACCGCATCTTTTCAACGGAGCGAGCCCGAGAACTGGCCTCTGAGGTAGGATTCAAGGATTCCTACCTTCGGGAGGCGCTCTACCACCTGCGCCGCAATGGATGGATCGACACCCTCCGTCGGGGCCTTTATGCCGTGTCCCCTTCGGTGCCACTTGATTCAGACTCCGGGTGGGGACCTGGCCAGATGCAAGAAGCATACACACTATGACAGCCGTGACAGCCACCAGCAGCAACTTATTCCATGGCCCTATCATAATCATCGCGGGATTTAGGACAAAAAGAAATGGGAGGATGTACTTTGCCGACCCCAGCCCCGGGTGGTGCTGAAATTCGTTTCAAATCATGAGAGTGCGCACTCATAGATCTTTTGGGCCAGGAATTCCGGGGAAACCTTGGCAATTTGAAAACCCTGACGGTCCATTATCTGGTCAATCTTAGACTCAAAAAGCTTCTTGTCGATCAATTGGCCTGTCAGGGCCTTTTCAATCTCATGGATGGGTGTTGTGGGTCTTAAGGGAGAGGCGTGTATGGAGCCGGAGATAATCATATCCTTGATGCGATCATCTCTTTTTAAGACAATGATCCTTATAAAGGGGCCTCCCGGGACCTTGAACTGAATGGATTTCCTGGCCACGTCCAAAGGAATATCACCAAACCTGTCTTCGGACCGCTCCATGAAAAAATCATTATTGGTATACTCCTTCTCCATCTCATCGTAATATCTCTTTTCATTATCCGTCAGTTCGCCGGGGTCCAACTCCACCTGGAATACCTTTTCGATCTGATCCACGTAGATATCCCTGATTTCCTGAAGATCAATTTCTCTCCCCACCACCTTTTCCAGATAGGTTATCCTCTCCTGGATACTTTTGGCCTCCTTGTCCACAAACTTCTCGGGTGGCGGTGTTATTGCGGTGGCAATGAGATCGGCATCAGGCTCCTTTACCTGGATCCCCGAACCCATCTGGATTACCTTTTCCTCATAGAAGCAGGAAGAGGGTCCGATTTTTCTCCAGATGCCGTCTTCGCATTTAACTTCTACATCGTTTAATGGTCTGAACCGGCATTCGATTTTAAATTGATCCGAGATCCCACCTGCAATCCCCGTGAGTGTCTTTTCAAACATCTTCGGGACATCAGAAGGGACTTTTGGGTTGCTCCTCTTTAGATGGAGGAAGGTGAAGATGTATCCGGTGTCCCCAAAGATCGGCCCCCCGCTGGAGATAACTCGATACACCGGGATCTCTTTTCTCCTGCAAAACTCCAGGTCGATCTCCTTCTGGGGATCGTTAAAAAAGTTTAGGACCAGACTGGGTACCGGAAACCTGCAAAATGAGACCGTCTCCGGCACTATTTCCTCGCCCACAGCCCGCATAAGGACCGGTCTGTAGATAGCGGTTTCCGCATAGCTCAGCCAATCAACCTCCAAAAATCTCCATTTTTCCACGCTAACAGCCTGATCCCTTTCTCATCCCTTAAAACCCCAATTCCCTTCCTATTATAAGACGTTGAATCTCTGATGTCCCTTCGGTAATAGTAAACAAACGTCCGTCCCTCCAGTATCGTTGAATAGGATATTCCATCATATATCCATACCCACCATGGATCTGCATGGAATCAGCAAGAATCTTCTGTAATATTTCAGATGTAAACAATTTGACCATCGGCGCCTCTTTCCGAACATTCTTCCCATTATCATACATCCAGGCCACGCGGTAGGTATAGGACCGCATGATATCAATATGCATGGCCATTTCCGCCAGTTTAAATTTGGTCGCCTGGAATTTGATAATCGGTTTCCCAAACTGGATTCGCTCCTTAGCATACTGCACAGTCAGGTCATATGCTGCCTGGGCAGTGCCTGTACAACGTGCCCCATAAGTTATCCGGCCCGACAGAAGGGTTTCTGCGATCTGTGCAAAACCACCCCCCTCCTTTTCGCCGATCATTTTGTTTGCCGGAACCCTGCAATCTCCAAAAACGAGCTCCCCTGTTTCAATGGAACGGTTGCCTACCTTGTCCAGCTTTCTCGATACGCTAAACCCGGGAGTGCCCTTTTCAACAATGAACAGATTAATGCCGACACCCCGTTTAGTTGGATCCGTGTAAGCGGCCACTATCACATAATCGCAAATGGGGCCATTGGTGATAAAGATTTTTGTTCCATTAATGATATAGCTCTCGGCATCACGGACGGCTCGTGTTTTGATGGAAGCTGCGTCAGAACCGGAATTTGGCTCTGTCAGGCCAAAAGCACCGATTTTTTCACCCTTGATCGCGGGAATAAGAATTTCCTTCTTCTGTTCATCAGAGCCGTAATTATAAATGGGTTGTGTAGCGAGGCCACTCTGGGCCATTAATGAGGCAGCGATGCCAGCGTTAACCCTGTTTAATTCCTCCACCATAATACATTCCGTGATTTTATCTCCCCCCCCACCTCCAATCTCTGCTGGATACCGGGGGCACAAAAACCCCTGTGCCGCCATCTTCCTGAAAAGTTGTTTGGGAAACACATTCGTCTCCTCTGCCTCGTCCACTAACGGAGCAACTTCCTTCTGGGCAAAGTCTCTAATGGCGTTCTGAAATATGCGGTTTTCCTCTGTCAGTTCAAAATCCATAATTTATTATTTTTCCTCCTTCTTTATAAGTACCTCCCAGACTTTGCCCCCTATTCACCACTGAATGCCGGCTTCCTTTTTTCAAAGAACGCCTTCATCCCTTCTTCACGATCCTTTCCGGAAAAAAGGAGACAATCGGCCAAGGTCTCATAGGCAATCCCGGCCGCCAGACCGGTTTCCTGAGACATGTTTATGGCCTTCTTGGCCCATTTCAGTGCGAGGGGGCTCTGCCTGGCAATCTGATTTGCAGTGGTCATCACGGTTTCATTCAGTTTATCCCGGGAAACCACGTCATTGATCAACCCTATCCGGAGCGCCTCTGCTGCGTCGATGGTCTTCCCCGTAAGGATAAGTTCTTTGGCCTTCCCCGGTCCCACAAGCCGGGGGAGCCGCTGGGTACCGCCGCTCCCGGGCATAATGCCCAGGAACATCTCGGGCTGTCCAAATTTTGACGCCTCCGACGCAATCCTGATATCACAGGACAAGGCCAGTTCCAGCCCTCCGCCGAGACAGAGACCGTCTATCATGGCAATAACGGGCTTGTCGCACTGCTCGAATCTCATATAGAACTTGCCCCCCAGCGTTGATGTAAAGGCCTCCATCTCCAAAGGTGTAAATCTTGAAAGCTCGTTGAGGTCAGATCCTGCCATAAAACTTTTCCCCCCGGCGCCTGAAAGAATAAGCACCTTTAAGGCAATATCGTTTTCTGCATCCCCTAAGGCCTCCATCATCTCCAGCCTGGCTGCCCGGTTAAGGGCGTTTCTCTTCTCCGGTCTGTTAATAATGATATGGGCGACCTCATTTTCCTTTCTATAGATAATGTCTTTAAAGTCCATAACTCCTCCAGATACTGTTGCGGCATTCCACTACTGCAATACTGCTTCACTCCAATATCCATAAGCGCTAACTTGTTTTGTAAAGATTTACAAGTTACATTTATGCCCTAAGCCGTCTTTTAGAAGATGAACATCCAACATCCAACATCGAACGTCCAACATCGAATTAACAACACGAACATTTAACCTGACATGACGAGTTCTACTTCTTTTCAGCCTTTTCAGCACCCGTAACAAAGATCTTAATGGGGCTATGCACTTGACTCGACCGACCACAAGATTATAGTTTCGTAAATGTGGGCCTTAGCGTTGTTTTCTTCCGTTTGAAGCTGCGGCCCATACGCCCGGTCTTCAAGATCTTTAGGAAAGAACTTATTTTCTAAGTGAACTTAGTTCGTTAGAAGTGTCATCGTTCAATTATTTTTTCATTCAAAATTCGATGTTGGACGTTCGATGTTCGACGTTCATCTCAGTCCATCCGGACAAAAAAACTTAGCGCCTATGACCCCAACACCCCTGCATACGTTCTTCAGACAACTTCTCTTTCATTGAGTCGTCTCGCATCCCTCAAGTACATCCCCTCTGGATCAACCTGCTCTCGCAGCACGCGCAATTCCTTTTCGCTTGGGGGATCTAAGGGGCACACGTCCCTATGGATCTTCAGGTCCCATTGAACACCCTCCTTTACCTCCTGAATCGATACAGCGGGGTTATGGGCCTTGAGTACCATCTCTCCCTGTTCATCAAAATGAAAAAGACCCAGGGTCGTGACCACCGCATACGGACCTGTGTCCGGTCTGAGGCCTGCCCTCATGCGATCGTCTTTTCCCCTCAGGTATCCGGGGGTTGTAATGAAATCCACCTGCTCGGGAAAACGCCGCCGGTCATGTTCAAGGATGATAACAGTCTTGGGTGCCAGGCTCCCGAAATCACATGCCCCCCCGCTCCCACCGAAACGGATCTTGGGGGATCTGTAATCTCCTATACAGGTAGTATTGATGTTTCCATAACGATCCACCGAAGCGGCAGACAAGAGCGCCATGTCGGCCCTTCCACCATGAAGGATCATTCCTAATGTATCAAAGGAACTTCCTAACAGTGCTGAACTCGAGTTGACCACCGGATCAGCAGTGAAGAGGGGGATACGATCAGGAACTTTAGCCAAGATAACGCCCCCCTCATAACAGATTGTGACACCTGGGGCGTGGAGAGATTTGGCTAACAGGGATACAATGATGGGCCATTGGGTGCCGACCATCAGGACACTTCCATCTGTTATCAACCTTGCGGCAGATACGATCATCTGCTCGATCGGTGTTACCTTTTCCTTTGTATCAGGCATATGGGACCCCAAGATGACTGGTGAGTCTGCCGTAGGAAACCGGGTCTGACGTGAACCGCTCCGGGCGAAGGGCCTTCAACCGCTCTTCCCCGACCAGATTCAGATAATCCTTTCTGTCCCTCGTCCCATAAACCCATTTCGTCATGAAATCTTCAAACAACTCCTCGGTACGCGTCTCTTTCTCGTAATAGGCATTATAGGACCAGTCCATGTCATAATATCCGGCCATGGGCCCAGGATGACTTCCCCATGGTTCTTCCACTACGGCACTCACACGGAACGCCGGCACGAGGGTCCGGTTAGGGTCACGCATGACAACATCCGTATCCACGATCTCCTCGGCACATATGATGACCTTCTCGCAGCTCTGCAGGGCATATTGAACCTCCCCCAACATCCCCCATGCCTGGGCATTACCATAGGGATCTGATCTCTGGACCTGTATGATCCCCACGTCGTGCTTTATCGGCGGGATTAGACAGACCCTCTCACCGGTAAACGGCGATTTCTCAAATCTCAGCCTGTTTTTAACCCCGGAATCAATCTGTTCCCAGTCAAACCCGGAGCCCAACAGGGTCTTGGTTGCCACATAGGGGAGATTTAGTGCCCCCGCAAAATAGGCCAGGTTGAGAGCCAGGATGGAATATTCCTCTATCTCGATCCTATGGGGGACTTCCATGGTCAGGGCACGGACAAAACAGTGCGCTGTGGTCGGCAGAGGGTTCCAGGTAAAGGTGGTAATCAGGTGTTTTACCAGACCCGCCCCGATCATTTGATCTACCGAGAGGAGACCGGCACACTTTGAGAGGGTCAGGTTCTTCTTCCCCTGCCGGATTATTTCATGGGCGGCCGCAAAGGGCTCATGATGGATGAAGCCCCCTAAATAGAGCGTATCGCCATCTTGAACATAGCGGTCAATAGCCTCGGACATGGATATGAGTTTTTCTTTTTCAGGCATTTAAAAAGATCACCTATGATGATTTCGTAAAAAGTCAGAAATCACCTGTTCTTGTCATTCCCGCGAAAGCGGGAATCCAGGGAAATCATTCACTTCTGGACTCCCGCCTTCGCGGGAGTGACGGCCTTGGAGACTTTTTACGAGACCATCACCTCTGAATCACTCAAGGTCAAACAAATTCAACCATCCATGCCCCATTCCGCAATCCAAAATCCGCAATCCAAAATCGAAAGCTATCCCTTCTCATTCCCGAAAATAGCCACTGCGCTAATCTGAGGCGGCCCACCAAAGGTATGTGCCAGCCCGAGCCTGGGGTTCTTTATCTGCCGTTCAGGCAGATCCGCCTTCCCCTGCAACTGCTTGTACACCTCATAGGTCATTCTCAGACCGCTTGCCCCGATCGGGTGACCAAAGCATTTCAGCCCACCGTCAATATTGACCGGGAGGCCGCCGTCACGTGTGAAAAATCCGGCGTCAATATCCTCCTTAGCCTTTCCCCTGGGGCTGAACCCGAAATCCTCGTAGATGAGAAGCTCTGTGATGGAAAAACAGTCGTGCACCTCGGCCAGATCCAGTTCATTGCGGGGGTCTTTTATCCCTGCCATTTCATATGCCTTGTGGGAAGACGTTACCAGGGCGTCAAAGCTGGTCCAGCTGAATCCTGGTCTGAAATGCGGCATCATGGCATCTGTAGAGATCCCGAATCCTTTAAGAAAAATGGGGTCTTTACGAAAATCTTTTGCCTTTTCAACCGAAGTAATGATGGCACACGCGGCACCATCGCTGTTGCCGCAGCAGTCAAAAAGCCCTAAGGGCCAGGCGATAACCGGTGCGTTCAAGACTTTTTCCACCGTTATTTTATTGTGAAAATGGGCCTTGGGGCATAGGCTCCCGTTGTCATGGTTTTTCACCTCTATCTTGGCCAATGCCTCCCGGCCTTCATCTATCGTGAGGCCATAAGCGTCAAAATACCGCTGGGCAATAAGCCCGAACGACCCTGGAGATGTCCGTCTGGCCTCATAGACCGGATGCATTCCCCGTCCTGTTCCCAACCCGGGAAACCCGGTATCCTTCAGCTTTTCCACGCCGAGGGCCATCACAACGTCGTACGCCCCGCTGGCCACTGCCATGCAGGCCTCAAGGAGCGCAATGTGGCCGGATGCACACCAGTTCTCATTTCGGATAACCGGAATATTTCCGAGTTTCAAGGAATCGGCGGCAACAGTACCCGAAACTCCTATGACAGGACCCATGACCTGTGAGAACCAGCACGCCTCGATATTTTCCTTGCTGATACCCGCGTCTTCGTATGCCTCATAGGCCGCCTCGATGGCCAGGTCTTCAGGCCCTTTGTCCCACCTCTCGCCAAATTTGCTGCACCCCATCCCTACGATGGCGACTTGATCCTTTATGCTTCCCATTATTCACTCCTCCCGTTTCTCACTGGTCTGCATTTCCAGAAATAGTTGTGCATACCTGCGCCGTCATAGATTCTTCTGAAGGTGAGACGTATCGGCAGCCCTATCTTTACCTCAGATGGGTCGCAGTCTGTCATCATCCCGTAAAACCGGATCTTATCTTCTCCCAGGTCTGCGATGGTCTGGACCACGACCGGGTCATCGCTTCTTCCCGCAAGGTTGTCCAAGGTAAATGTGAATACTTCCCCCTTCAGATGGGAGATAGGAACTTCGTCAAAGCTATCCTTTGCATTACAGTGATAACAGACCCGTTGAACCGGAAAGGTCGTTTTGCCACACTCGTTGCACCGGCTTCCATGGCACCTGAGGATGCACTTACGGTCCCTCCAGCTCACCGTTGCCGACGGCATCAGCCGAAACGGTTCCCCGGGGGCGGTTTCAACCAGTCCCTTGTAACTCAGAAACCGGGCATATGAGGAAAGAAGTGTCTTTTCCCTCAGGTAATCCTTCATCCTGCGCTGGTTCTTCATCTTTTCAATTCTATCGGTCACCTTGAATAACATGGCATCCGCGCCATCGGCGTAAGTGGCTAAGAGTAGCAAATCGCCCGGGCTCGCTTCTTCCAGGGCGTTTACCAGCATCAGTAAAGGATGAGCAGAACCGCAATGCCCAACGTTCGATAAGAGAGGGTCCTGCACCTGTGTGTTGATGTCGAACCCCAACTGTTTGGCCAGATTCTTATGGGAACGTATGTCAGGGGCCGGCAAGATGGCCTTTGAAATCGCTTTCGGGTCAAGACCGCATTTTCTCAAAAGCCCTGAAACCACCTCTTTCATGTGATTCAGGTACCCCTCGCCCAAGATAAAACGGCTCTCCCAGGTCCTGACAAAGGTATCTTCCGGATTTCTCCACACATCCATCATCTCGTTGGAAATCGAATACCCGCCCTCAAAGGTTGCTGACAAGTTTTCGCCACTTACCATAACGGCCCCGGCCCCGTCCCCAAAGGTCTGCTCCTGATCCGATCTCGGATAACCGAGACGGCAGTCTGAAGCCACTACCAGTACGTTCGCCAAGGATCCGCTTTTTACCGAGTCAAAGGCGGCCTTGAGGGCACCGGTCCCTGACCTCAGTGAATGGGCAAAGTCGGTCGTTGTTATCTCTCTTTTCAAATCCGCCGCGGTCGCTATCAGGGAGGCGTTCATCTTTTCCTTGTAAGGGGCACTGGTGGTGGCAAAAAAGAGCCCGTCCACCGCGTCGATACCCTGTGGCCCCATGCAATTCCGTGAGGCCTCGACCGCCATTGTAATGGCGTCTTCGTCATTATTGGCCACACTCCTCTCACCACCTATGGATGGTCTCCCCCATATCTTGGAAATGACCCCCCGGTCGAGCCTGATGTAGGGTATGTAGCCCCCGAATAAGCTGATTCCTACTTTAGTCATATGTTTTCCTCCTTTTCATTTTCTGTAACAGTTCAGCTATTTTTGACAGGATTAACAGGATGAACATGATAATTTTTCTTATCTTTTACCGAGTGTTTCAGCTTGCTGATACTCCCCGAAAACGTCTCTGAGCACGCCACAGATCTCGCCCAAGGTGGCGTAGACCTTTACCGCCTCAATGAAAAAAGGCATCAGATTCGTTCCAGCGGGAGCTGCCCTCCGCAGGCCGTCTAATGCGGATTGAACCTTTGTCTGATCCCGGGTCTCCCTCAGTTTCTTGAGGTTTGATACCTGTTTGCGCGCGTGCGCCGGGTCCGGTCTGAATATTGCAAAATCCGGGCTCTCTTCGATCATGTAGTCATTGACGCCGACGACGATCCTTTTTTTCTCTTCTACCTCCTTCTGGAAGGCATATGCCCTCGCTTCTATCTCCCTCTGTATATACCCCTTTTCTATCGCCTCTACGGCCCCACCCAGAGAATCGACCTTTTCAATGAGCCTCCTGATCTCTTGCTCCATCTTCCGGGTGAGCGATTCTATATAGTAAGATCCACCTAAGGGATCCACGGTGTCCGTTACCCCCGCTTCGTGCAGAAGGATCTGCTGGGTCCTGAGGCTGAGCCTCACGGATTTTTCCGTGGGGAGGGCCAGGGCTTCATCAAAGGAGCATGCCGCGATCGACTGTGCACCGCCTAAGACAGCGGCCAGGGTCTGGTAAGCGACCCTTACTGTATTGTTCTCCGGTTGCTGCGCCGTGAGACTGACACCTGAGGTCTGGGTGTGGAAGCGAAGCATCCACGATCGCGGGTCTTTAGCGTGAAACCGGTGACGGACGATATCTGCCCATACCTTCCGGGCAGCACGGTACTTGGCGACCTCCTCGAAGATTTTATTATGTGTATTGAAGATCCAGCTTATCCGCGGTGCAAAACTGTCAATATCCAGACCGGCCTTGAGCCCTGCTTCAATATAGGCAATGGCATTGGAAAAACTGAAGGCGATTTCCTGTACCGCCGAACAGCCGGCCTCGCGCATATGATACCCTGCAATATTTATGGTATTCCACTGGGGAACGTGTCTGCCGCAAAACGCGAAGATATCTGTGATCAGTCGTATTGAGGGGTGGGGTGGAAAGATGTAGGTGCCCCTTACCGTATACTCCTTAAGGATGTCATTTTGTATGGTCCCACGCAATTTTTCCGTCGAAACTCCCTGCTTTTCGGCAACGGCGATATACATGGCCAACAGGATTGCTGCAGGGGCATTGATGGTCATGGAGGTTGACAGTCTGTCGAGAGGTAAATCCTGAAAGATCAACTCCATATCTTTCAGGGAATCGACAGGTACACCCACTTTTCCGACTTCTCCCATGCTCATGGGGTGGTCTGAGTCATATCCGATCTGGGTGGGAAGGTCAAAGGCTACGGAGAGGCCGGTCTGGCCCTGTTCCAGCAGGTACTTAAACCGCCTGTTGGTCTCCTCTGCAGTGCCGAATCCTGAATATTGCCGCATGGTCCAGGGCCGGCCTAAATGCATACCGGGGTGAATCCCTCTCGTGAACGGGTATTCCCCTGGAAAGCCGATATCCGTCAGGTAATCCATGCTGTCCTGGTCGGCCGGGTCATACAGCGGCTCAACCGGCTCACCCCAATCTGTGGAGCGCCGGGCAACAGGGCGTTGCTGCAGAGGTCCCTGACGCCATCGTTCCTTCTCTTTTTCGATTTTTTTTAGCATATCTTCCATAACATACCCTTTTGATGTTATCTATACGGACTCGGGAAGAGGGTTTCGGATGCTGCAAGGAACGGGCACCTTTTTGAAAACCAGTTCCATATGCTTTTACAGCATCGGGGTTGACAGAAAGCCCGATATGAGTTAGTTGGAAGTATTGTAAATTTAATCAATAAACTAATTAGATTTTAAATTAAATGTCAAGGAAATTGTTCTTGAAGCCTGGTTTTTATTAGACGGGAGAGTACAAAATGGATTCAGAGAATGTTCAAATCGAGATGGTTGGTAAAGTAGCGGTCGCAACGATTTGCAACCCCCCGGCAAATGCGCTCACGCCTGAGCTCAGAATGGAATTCATGACAAAATTAGGGGAATTGTCAGAAAATGATCAGGTGTGGAGTCTTATTATTACGGGGGATGGTGAAAAATTCTTTATGGCCGGGGCGGACATACCAGGACTTTTGAAACTCGATCGCAAAAGCGGGCTCAAGAGGCTACAGGGTACCCGGCAATTTTTCAGTGCGCTGGATAATTTTGAAAAGCCCGTTATTGCAGCTATTAATGGCCTGTGCTTAGGCGGCGGACTGGAACTGGCCTTAGTCTGTGATATCAGGATTGCCGCGGATCATGTCAAGCTGGGCCTTCCTGAAGTAAATTTGGGCCTGATTCCCGGGGCCGGCGGGACCCAGCGTCTCCCCCGTGCAGTAGGACCGGGCTGGGCAAACTACCTTCTGTTCACAGGAGATGCCATATCGGCGGAAGCCGCATTAGGGATCGGGCTGGTCCAGAAGGTCGTTCCCCTAACTTCTTTGCGTAAAACGGCGCTGCAAGTTGCAGATAAGATTAACAGCAAAGGACCTTTAGCGGTAAGAGCCGCGAAAAAGGTCTCTTCACGGGGGCTTCGGCAGACGCTTGAAAAGGGGCTTGATATGGAGAATGAGGCCTTTTCCGAACTCTGTGCAACCCATGACAAGAACGAAGGTGTAACCGCTTTCTTGGAAAAACGAAAGCCCGAATTTCAGGGTAAATAGCGGACGGATCGATGAGGAGAATATAATGACCCGAAGATGGTTTACCGAAGACCACAGTATTTTTCAGCGGAGCGTCCGCCGGTTTGTTGAAAGAGAGATAATACCGAATATCGACACCTGGGAAGAAGAACGGGGGGTGCCGCGCGAGGTGTGGCACAAGATGGGTGAACAGGGATTTCTATGCCCCTGTCTCCCAGAAGCCTATGGGGGCTCTGGCGCGGATTTGGGCTACTCGGTAATCATGCAGGAGGAACTGACCCGGTCCACGTGTACGGGTATTTCCACCGGTGTGCGGGTCCATGCGGATATTGTGGTACCCTATCTTGTGGAAAGCGGCACTGAGGAACAAAAACAGATGATCCTGCCCGGATGCGCCACCGGCCATATTATCATGGCCATCGGTATGACCGAGCCGGATTGCGGTTCCGACTTGGCGGCTCTCAGGACCTTCGCCCGAAAAGAGGGAGATAGCTACGTTATCAACGGACAGAAGACCTTCATTTCCAATGGGATTAACTGCGACTGGATCGTCTTAGCTGCCAGAACCGATACTGATGCCGTACCTAATTACAGGGGAGTCAGTCTTATCCTAATTCCCGCTGATGCGCCCGGTTTTGTCAAGGGGAAAAAGCTGAGGAAAATGGGGATGCATTCCCAGGACAGTGCAGAGCTGATTTTTGAGGACTGCAGGGTGCCCCGCACCTATCTCCTGGGCCAGGAGGGAAGGGGGTTTCATATCCTGATGAAAAATCTTCAACAGGAACGATTGGTGATCTGCATTGGAGCCATAAATATTGCGGAAAAGATGTTAGAGGTTACCCTGGAATATGCAAAGAGCCGCACCGCGTTTGGGAAACCGGTTTCCAGTTTTCAGCACAATTCCTTTAAGCTGGTGGAGATGGCCACTGAAATTGAGATAGGAAGAACGTTTCTGGAATCCCTCATCGAGGACCACATGGAGGGAAGAGATATCACACGAAGGGTCTCTATGGGGAAATGGTGGCTGACGGAAATGGTCAATCGTGTGGCCTATCAGTGTCTTCAGCTACACGGCGGTTATGGCTATATGGAAGAATATCTCATCTGTCGTCTCTATCGTGATGTCAGGGCTCAGTCCATCGTTGGGGGCACAACCGAAATCATGAAAAGGATCTTAGCAAAAAAAATGGATCTCTGATATATCGTAACTTTAGGCACTTCCCTTGTACTGCTCCCGGAGGACCCGCTTCAGCAGTTTCCCGGAAGGGGTGTAGGGGAGTTCGTCTACAAAATAGACTTCCTTCGGTTTCTTGTAGGACGCAAGT
>Ga0222695_1000365_pt1 | contig 26574 bp, 27 predicted proteins | sample AntAcemetage1398_FD_179834 | JGI IMG/M metagenome (GOLD analysis project Ga0222695, IMG submission 179834) | Saline water microbial communities from Ace Lake, Antarctica - #1398 | ecosystem: Environmental > Aquatic > Non-marine Saline and Alkaline > Saline | place: Antarctica: Ace Lake...
TGCATTTCATGACTTTAACCCTCTGAGTGAATTGTTGTTTTGTAACTATTGCTTTCGCAAACTCAATAATATCAAAACACTTTCACTTTTAGGGTTTTTTTTTAATAAAAAATCGCTCAGCTTAGGTTCAAGAAAGGATTCCAGCTTTTCAGGGTCTGAAATGTTCTTTTCAATCCCCTTAAAAGCGATCCCGGCATACAGGGGAGTGCTCTGCAGTAAGGGCATCACCAAAACCACGTACAAAAGCAGAACACGTACAGAAAATGAAATTGCGGTAGAAGAGTGTGTTTTCATTTGAAGATAAAGACTGTTTTTAAAAGTAAGGATTAACTGAGTTTAAAATCATCAAAATTAATCGTAATATTGACAGACGCTTCTCTTCCCTCACCTTCGGCCCTGAATTTTAGCGGGACTTTTATGGCGGTTTCAGATATTTTCTGTGGATCACCGCAGGACAAAACAGTGAGAGCAGAAACCGGGGAAGTTATTGTTACGTCAGGAATTTCAGCATCAGCAATATCTGAAGCATAGGACAGGGAAGGATCTTCTGACGGCACATCTGTCTCCGACACAAAGGAGGAAGGCTCACTATCAACAGATAAAGAGGTTGTATCGATCTCTATCTCAGGAATACCGTCATCGGTAAGCTCAAGAACATCCGGTTCTGGCGCTGCCGGATCATCCATTGTCGGTACCGGAGCATGCGCATCAAACTGCGGGATATCCTCTGAAATGACGTCTAAAGAAGTAAAAGGCTCAACAGGAACGGCTTCTGCGGCAGGCTCTTCCTCAGTCAGTTTTATTTCCGGTTCAGCTTCCGCAGCAAAAGCTTTAGGCACTGCAGATGCTTTTGATTTTTTATCTTTTGCTCCGGCAGGCTTGTTAAGCTGCTTTAACACCAGCTTACAGCATGCAGTAAGCGTTTCCATCACACCATTACCGACGACAGCACTGGACTCAAAAGCAGGGACATTATACGTATTTAAAGCAGCCTCAAGCTCACTCACAGATAGAAGGTTATCCATATCTCTTTTATTATACTGCAGAACAAAAGGAGTCGTTTCAAGGCCCTTTTTATGAAATTTCAGATTGTCATCAAGGTCTTTCAGACTTTCTATGTTTTTATCCATTTTACCCTGCTGAGAATCAGCAACAAAAACAACCCCGTCTGCGCTTGTGAGAACGGCCCTTCTTGTCAGTGAATAATAAACCTGGCCCGGAACAGTATAAAGGTGAAAGCGTGTCTTAAACCCCTTTACATTACCAAGCTCAATAGGTAAAAAATCAAAAAAGAGCGTCCGGTCATCTTTCGTGGCAAGAGACATGATATCCCCCCGCTCCTGAGGCGACATTTTTTCATGGATGGTCTGAACATTTGTTGTCTTACCGCACAAAGCAGGACCATAATATACTATCTTTATGTCAATCTCTCTTTTAGCAGCATTAAAAACGGCCATATTTTATCACCCTTCTTTACCTTGATGAAAGTCTTAAGATTTCACTATTTACAGATTTAAAGTTTGCGTCCTCTTTCTGAATTTTCTTAAAGATTTTAAGGGCTTTTTTAATATTACCATCTGCCTTGTAGATAAGACCCAGCTCAAAATTAAGCTCCCGTTTTTCAGCAGGGCTTAGACCTTTAACAGAAAGTCCATTTTTTATATATTTCTCTGCTTTATTCAAATCTTTTAGACCGCTGGCACAGCCTGCCAGTTTTATATAACAATCCACCTTTTGCTCAATACCATCAACTGCAAGCTCAAACTCAGTCATTGCTTGATCAAATTTGTTTGAACGATATAAAGCTAGCCCAAGATTATAGTGCAGATCAGGGCTGTCATAATCAGGAGACGCCTTTATCATTTCCTGAAGTTCCTCAAAAACATCATCAGGGGACATCTTATCGCCGGATTTAGGCTGAGAGTCATCTTCATTTCGTTCCGCATTTTCATCTATCGAAAAGGTATCATCTCCCCCGAGAGCTTCTTCGAGATCAAAAAAACTCTGTGAAAAAACATCTACGGGATTATCCTCGCTCTGTTCTTCTTCAACAAGCTTCCACTTGTCCTGAGGTCCCTGAGCACGGGCTTTCTCTGCTGAAAGGTCCTTTTCCCGGTAAAAGTTATCTACCTTTTTCCTGAAAAACTCATTATCAGGATCAACCTTTGCTATCCTGTCCAGCACCTGAGTCGCCTCGAACTTCATCCCCTTCTGATAATAATGGGCCGCCAGCCTTTCAAGCAGCGCAACACCGTCACCCACAAAATCATTTTTGATCTGAAGATCTGCCAGTTCAAGATATACATCATACTGATCCGGATCAATCGATATTACATTCTTATAGATCGCGACCGCGATCTGAGGCAGTCTTCTTTTCTGGTATTCCTTGGCAGCAAACAGATAGGCCTCAATGGCTTCCTTCTTTTTTTTGGCCTCCATGTAATGCTCTGCGATCTTTATGTGTATCCTCACATCGTCAGGGCTTGCCTCGGCAGCTTTTCGGAGACTTTCCAGCTGAGTTTCGAAAGTTTTTTTTGGAGACTTCTTTTTAAAAAATGGGAATTTCATATTCTACAATGCTGATCAATTTTGTCGTATTTAATTGCCAGGACATTTGTCAATTGATTATATCTAGTAATTAATTAATTAATTATACAAAAAATATAACTATAAAATGATTATATAACATATACAATTTTCAAACGCCAATGTAAACGTAAAATAGTTAACTTAATTTATGAAATTTAGAGAAAAATATCAATCATAATTTATTGACCTTCTTTCACTTTTTGGTTATGCTCATTCCTAAACTTAAAAACAACTGAAAAATCATCCATTTTTACGGTAAATCATGAAAAAACATAATGTAACTATCGAATTTTCAATCATTTTTTCAATTCTAATCATTCTTCTGTTAAGTTCAGGATGTACTTTTTTTAAAAAAAACAGGACGGCGAAAGAAGATGAATTTGAGAAAAACAAGACCCTCCAGATTTATGCAACGCCAAAAACACTCATTTCCGACTATGAGAGGATGAAAGAGGATAGTATCGTTTCCTGGCTTTGGGTAAAACCGGGATTTGACCTTAACGCCTGCGGAAACATAAATATCCTTCCGGTTGAGAACTACAGCAACATAAAATACCCATGGGCTGCAGCAGAACTTACCCAAAATCTGAAAAAAGTATTTTCGCCCTATCAGTCAAAAACAGGAAAGATGAACATAGGTGTATCAACTGCAATCATAGATCTGATACCCAAAAAACGATTTTTTAAAAGCAGTGTTATTCCCAAGATCGCTATTGAACTCATAATATTTGACGAAAGCACAAAAACAGTATGCTGCAAGATCAGTCATTTTAAAAAAGCAAAAGAATTTAAAGATGCTTTAAATGGACTAACAAGCGACTTAAAGAACCTTTCTAATAAAACCCTTAGAAAATAATCATACAAAGGGCTGACTAACCACTTGAGCGGGAAAACTTCCTCAACAAAAAACATGCCCGGCTCCACAACATTCAATGAACGCCCTTAAAGATTAGCTGAAACATATAAATGAAAACACACGTGAAAATATGCGGAATAACCCGCGTTTCTGATGCCGGGACCGCAGCAGACGCAGGCGCAGACTATATCGGGGTCATTTTAGATATCAAAGAATCTCCAAGATCGATATCACTTGAGAAAGCCGGAGAGATCATAAAATTATCCAAATTACCTGCTGTTGTACTTCTGGAGAAAGACCTGAAAAAAACGATCGATAATGCCACCGCTCTCAGGCCCTATGCTATTCAGCTTATTGGAGGCTACACCCCTTTAGATATCGAGCATTTAAAAAAGAAATTGACCTGCAAAATATGGAAAACCATCAGTATACCCAAAACAGGCACGACTGATGCTGAATACCGGTCTTTGATCAGCCTGATTAACAATTTTAAAAATGCCGGCACAGATGCTATAATCCTTGATACTCGGATCGCAAAGAAAAAAGGCGGTACGGGCCAGACCTGTGACTGGGATACGGCTGAAAAAATAAATAAAACTTCGGGCATTCCCATTTTTCTGGCCGGAGGCCTTAATCCCGAAAATGTGTGCGAAGCCGTAAAAAAAATCAGCCCCTACGGTATTGACCTCAGCAGCGGAGTAGAAAAAACTCCCGGGAAAAAAGATCCCGAAAAAGTAGTACGGCTTGTAAATAACCTAAGAAATATTAAACAACAGATTTAACTTCAGGGAGAGTGACTTGATTGTTTCACTTATAAAAAAGGTTTTTGGAACTGCACATGAACGGGAGATAAAAAAACTCCAGCCAATCGTTGACCAGATCAATGGTTTTGAAGAGACCATGAGCAGCAAGACGGATGATCAGCTCAAAGAGTTGACTCCCGCATTTAAAGACAGGGTCAAAAACGGTGAAATTCTTGACGACATCCTCCCCGAAGCTTTTGCCTGCGTTCGGGAGACAGGAAAGAGAGTCCTTGAGATGCGTCATTTTGATGTACAGCTTATAGGCGGTATTGCACTCCATAAGGGAATGATCTCTGAAATGGCCACAGGTGAAGGAAAAACCCTGGTGGCTACCCTGCCTGCATACCTTAATTCGCTTTCAGGCTACGGTGTACATATCATAACAGTCAATGACTACCTGGCTAAACGCGACCGGGAATGGATGGGTCAGATATTTGAATTCCTGGGTCTTACTGTTGGCGTGATACACCACGACATCACCCAGGAAGAGAGAAAAGAAGCGTACAAAGCAGATATAACCTACGGAACAAATACTGAATTCGGTTTTGATTACCTGCGTGACAATATGGCAAATGATGCCGAATATCAGGTTCAGGGCAAGCATAACTTTGCAATCGTGGATGAGGTCGACAGTATTCTAATTGATGAGGCACGTACACCGCTTATTATCTCCGGACCGGTTGAAAGGAAAGATAATAATTATTTCTCCCACTACAAGAGCTCTGTAGAAAACGTGATGCGCAGTCAAAACCAGCTCATGGGTAGACTGTTAAAAGAAGCAGAGGACCTGTTAAAGGACCCAGAAAAAGAGTATGAAGCAGGGGTTAAACTCCTTCTGGTCAAAAGAGGATCACCCAAAAATAAAAAGTTCTTAGAAATGGCCAAAGAAGGGTCATTAAAGAAAATGGTGGACCAGATCGAGCTTGATTACATCCGTGATAAACGCATGCCTGAAATCGACGATGAACTGTATTTCAGTATTGACGAAAGATCAAGCACAATCGACTTAAGCGACAAAGGACGGCACCAGCTCTCTCCAAATGACCCTGATTTTTTCATTATGCCTGACCTTAGCATGTCAGAAGGTTATGATGACCTGACAGAGGATGAGCGGTTAAATAAACAGATGGATCTCGAAAAAGAATTTTCAGAAAAAGGTGAAAAGCTGCAGAATATCTCCCAGCTGTTAAAAGCATATTCGCTTTTTGAAAAGGATATAAACTATGTATTAAATGAAGGCAAGGTCATGATCGTCGATGAATTTACCGGCCGTATCCTTCCGGGCAGACGATACAGTGACGGTCTTCATCAGGCGATCGAAGCAAAAGAGGGGGTCCGGATAGAAGGCGAAACACAGACCCTGGCGGCCATAACCATACAGAACTATTTCAGGATGTACAAAAAGCTTTCAGGCATGACCGGTACGGCAGAAACAGAAGCGCCTGAATTTATAAAAATCTATAAACTCCAGGTAATGGTCATGCCGACCAATAAACCGGTGCGGCGAATAGACAGCCCTGATGTTGTTTTTAAAACAAAAAAAGAGAAGTACCGATCCGTTATTAAAGAAATAGAAAAAATGAACAAAATGGGGCGGCCGGTACTTGTAGGAACCGTTTCGGTTGAAACCTCCGAGCTCATCAGCCGTATGATACCCAAAAGAATAAAACATTCTGTGCTTAATGCGAAAAGGCATCAGGAAGAAGCATCCATCATTGAGAATGCGGGTCAGGCAGGTGCTGTAACGATCGCTACCAATATGGCCGGCCGCGGTACTGACATTAAACTCGGCCCGGGTGTGATAAAATGTCAGCAATGCTGCCTTTACTGTGAAATTGAAAAAAAAGAGGGCTGCAAAAACTGTCCAGATCCGGTTAAAAAAGGGAATAAAAAAACAGACTGCAAAAAAGAAGTCCCCTGCGGGCTTCATATCATAGGAACTGAACGGCACGACTCCCGCCGCATAGACCGTCAACTCAGAGGACGTGCCGCGCGCCAGGGTGATCCCGGCTCGTCCAAATTTTTCCTTTCCCTGGAGGATGATCTCTTAAGGATATTCGGTGCAGAAAGAATTTCAGGCATCATGGACCGGTTTGGAATGGAAGAAGACGAACCGATCGAACACAACCTCATCACAAGAGCAATAGAAAATGCCCAGTCAAAAGTTGAAAACCATAACTTTGAGATGAGAAAGCATCTGCTTGAATATGACGATGTCATGAACAAGCAGAGGGAAATCATATACAAGCTCAGATACAGGGCCCTGCACGATGAGACCCTGGAAGACCTGATTAAAGAATATTCCGAAGGTCTACTGGCAGATATAATTGACACCTATTATGCAAAAGAGATCCCGTCCAGTGATATGGACACCAGAGGATTTGTGGAATCCATCTTTAGACAGTTTTCTCTCCCGATACGCTTAAGTGCTGATGAGCTTAAAGCTGCAAAAGCCGATGAACTTGAGGAAAAATTATTCGGCGACATCATGCAGCAGTATCAAAACAGAAAAAAAGAGTTTACCCCGGAGGTCATGCACCAGCTTGAAAAGTTTATCTATCAGACACGTCTTGATGAAATTTGGAAAGACAACCTGCTGGACATGGATCACTTAAGAGAGGGTATCGGTCTCAGAGGATATGCACAGCAGGATCCGCTGAGAGAATATCAGAAGGAGGCGTATTCACTTTTTACAAGTCTGGTTGAACGTTTAAAAGGAGATTTTATCGAAAAGCTCTTCATGGTCAGAGCTATTGAAAGTGGGGCCGTAGAACGGCCATCAGAACCGCAAAAAATTGAGCTGAGCAGAGGAGAGGGACAAACTGAAAAGAAACCGATTGTGAGAAAAGAAAAAAAGATCGGAAGAAACGAGCCCTGCCCCTGCGGCAGCGGCAAAAAATATAAAAAGTGCTGCGGCAAAGCATAGGTCTTTTCAGCAACTACTAAAACGCATAGCGGTAAGTGCATAGAGTTTAAAATATCAAAAACCGTTACCCTTTAAATTCTTTGCTCTCTTCACTATGCAACACCATTACGAAGTAACCGCTCAGAAAATTTGCGGTATAAAATGTTACATATTATATATATCAAATAGGGCTCTTTTATACGATGAAGCGTTTTCCCATCACACAGGGTGTCCCCGGATTTAAGTTTTCCGGAATTGCAGCCGGAATAAAAAAAGCTTCCATAAAGGACCTGGGTCTGATAACCACTGACCGGCCCTGCCCTGCAGCTGCGGTATTTACAAAAAACAGTGTCAAAGCAGCACCTGTCCTTGTCTGTGGAAAAAACATCAAAAATAACCTAATTCAGGCTGTGCTGGTTAACAGCGGGAACGCAAACGCCTGCACCGGACAGCAGGGCATCGATGATGCCCTTGCAACCGCCGCAATTCTTTCATCAAAACTTAATATAGAGGATAAGCTTGTTGCTCCTTTTTCTACAGGTGTTATCGGCGTTGCCTTTCCAACTGCAAAGATCATTAAGCACATCCCAACGCTGATAAATAATCTTTCTTCAAAAAATGCTAAAGATTTTGCGGAATCCATCATAACAACAGATACCTGCATAAAAACCTCGTCATACAAAGAGACCTTTGATAATGATTGTGTAAAAATACTTGGGCTTGCTAAAGGCTCAGGTATGATAATGCCCAATATGGCAACTATGCTGGCATTTATTGTTACAAATATATCCATAGAAAAAAAACTTCTTAAAAGCCTTCTTAAAGAGATCAATGAAGAAACTTTTAACCGGATAACCGTTGACGGAGACATGAGCACAAACGATTCCGTTATTGTAATGTCAAGCAATCTTACCAAAACAACCGTTACAAAAAAAGGATCTAAAGCGTATAACACTTTCAAAAAAATGCTTCACCTTGTGATGAAAGAACTTTCCGTAATGATCGTAAAAGACGGTGAAGGCGCGACAAAGCTCATCAACATAATTGTTGAAAAGGCGAAAACAGACGCAGACGCGAAAAAAGCTGCCATGCAGGTCGCCAACTCCAGTCTTGTGAAAACCGCATTTTTCGGAGAAGACTTCAACTGGGGAAGAATATTGGGAGCGCTGGGAAGTTCCGGTGCAGCCTTTGACATGAACCGGGTTAACCTTTTATTCAACACTATTCCGGCCGTTCAAAACGGACAGGGGATAAAAGAGAATATTACAAAACTTAAAAAAACTGTTAAAAACAAGGAAATAACATTATTAATCGATTTAAATAACGGCAGCAAAAACTGCATGGTCACCACCTGTGATCTAAGCTATGAATACGTCAGGATAAATGCGGATTACACCACCTGAGATTAGCCCGCCTGTATTAACCCCTTATATAAAAGGAGTTTACACATGCCGACTTTAAAAGCCAACGGAATAGAAATAAATTATGAAACCAAAGGACAGGGTCCGCCCCTTACCATGATCATGGGGATGTCTTGTTCTCTGAACCAATGGGCTTGGATGACGGACATCTTGTCTGACACCTTTCAGGTCATCACTTTTGACAACCGAGGCTCAGGCAAATCCAGCAAACCGGACATTGAATATTCAACAGAGATGCTGGCAGAAGATACTTTTTGTCTTCTTAAAGAACTTGGAATAAAGAAAAGCCATATTTTCGGAATATCCTTTGGCGGAATGATCGCACAAAGATTCGCGTTTATGTTTCCGGGTGCAACAGACCATCTTGTTCTTGGCGCCACCATGCCCAGCTTCAACCGTTTCCCGCCTTCACCGGAAACATTAGCGTCTTTTCAATCCTCTTCACTCGCCAACGCCTCTGAAAGCGTTCAAATCGTTATGGCACTTTTTTATACAAAAAATTTTCTACAGAACTCCCGTGGAACAGCTGCAAAAATTAAAAACATCATGATCAAAGAAAAAGAAGAACAAGGCATGGATATTTTATATCGGCAACTGGGTGCTGCCGCGGAGCATGACATGCTGGAAGATGTTAAGAAGATAATAGCCCCAACCCTTATCATCTGCGGCACGGATGATCTTATTGCCCCCATTGAAAACAGCCGATACCTGGCCGGCGAGATACCCAACAGCACTCTCGTCAAACTTTCAGACGGGTACCATGCGTTCTGGATTGAGCGTGCAGATGAGGCCTGTATGCAGATAAAGAACTTTTTAATATCATAGTCATATAACCTTCAGCAGCACAACTTTAAAGAGATACCTTAATCTCTCCCCATGCTGCACCAGGCACAGCGCCCTTAAAACTGCAAAGATCAAAAAAGAGATGCATCAGAATATTACTTCCCCGATAAGATCATAGGTCAAAGACCTTGTGATCTTTACATTTACAAAAGAACCAATAGGAACATTATCCTTTAAATAAACCACGCCATCTACTTCAGGGGCCTGGAACTCAGTTCTTCCCTGAAGCAGGTATTTTTCATTCATTGAAATACCCTCCACCAGGACTTCTATTTCTTTTCCTTTTCTGACACTATTTTTTTTCCGGGATATACCCGTCTGAAGTCTCATCAATTCCTTAAAACGCTGTTCCTTGACCTTTTCCTCAACCTTACCCTTAAGTCCGCTGGCCGGCGTCCCGTCTTCATCGCTATAGATAAAAGCGCCGAGGTTGTTAAATTCTGTCTCCTTTACAAATTTTAGAAGAGCCTCAAAATCCTTTTCCGTTTCACCCGGAAACCCGACGATCATAGTCGTTCGAAGTACAATACCGGGTATTAAATCCTTCATTTTTAAGACAAGGGTCTCTGTCTGTTTTCGAGTGATCCTTCGCCCCATCCTTTTAAGAACAGGATCTGAAATATGCTGCAACGGAATATCAACATAGCTGCACACCTTTTTTTCTTCTGCGATCACATTTATAAGCTCATCCGACATGTTCAGGGGATGACAGTATAAAAGGCGAATCCATCTGAGCCCATCTATTTTTGCCATATTTTTTAAAAGCGATGGAAGGCCGTTAAAGCGGCTGGTATCCTGTGCAACAAGATTCAGTTCCTCTATTCCCTGGTTAACCAGAAACTTTGCCTCATTTAAAACCGAGGCAGGAGTGCGCTGTTGGTATGCTCCGCGAATCGAAGGGATCGTACAGTAAGTGCATTTATGAGAACATCCCTCGGAAATTTTCAGATATGCACTGCTGCCCGGCGTAATAAGGGAACGGGGCGTTTTATCATCCATCATAAAAGTCAACCCGCTATTAAGCATTCTGTCTGATACCTGTCCATGGATCAGGTCATCAAGATGTGAGATAATATTCTGAAACTCCCCTGTACCCAGGAAAAGATCGACTTCCGGCATTTCGTTTAACAGCTCATCACCATAACGCTGGATCAGGCAGCCGCAAACGATCAGATATTGACAAACACCGGTTTCTTTCTCCACGGCAAGAGTAAATATGAATTCTACTGCCTCTTTTACCGCATCTTCTATAAAAGAACAGGTGTTTACAATAATGATCTCTGCTTCTTCCCGGAGATTGGTGATCTCATACCCTTCCGCCAGTAAAAAACCAAGCATCACCTCACTGTCCACAAGGTTCTTGGCACAGCCAAGGCTTTCGAGATAGATTTTATATGTCATTTTATTTTTCATAGTTATAAATATTCATTATACCATTCGATCTGTTTTCCGGAGGACAGTTTAAATTTCTCCCCCTCATAAACATCGTAATGTTTTGCCCCCTTGATCACAAAAAGGTCTTTGGGTTCATTTGCTTTTTCATACAGTATTTTTGACTCATCGACCGGACAGACGATGTCCTGATCAGCACCGATTATTAAAACAGGAACATTAACAGAAGAAATACTGTTTTCAGGTTTATATTCCAGACTTTCCTTAATTGTGGTTATCGGAAGCCTGATTTTAAGTTTCGGGTGTTTTTCAACAGTTTCCCTGTAAAAAACCTTCGAATCCTCGTCCGTAAGAATCTGATCCATGTTCAGCATCATCGGCTTATTTTTCACAACTGCCCGCTGCCAGGCTTTTTTAAGGGTCTCCCTTATTTTTGCTTTTTGTTCTAAATCCATCCCGCCGGTGACCATTCTCTCACCGCTTCCAAAGGTGATCTGAACAGTCAGACACTTTACACGGTTATCAATTGACGCAGTTGTTATTGCATTTGCACCGCCAAAGGAGGTACCCCATAAACCGATCCTGGCAGCATCTACCTCTTTTAAGGTCTCCATAAACGTCATTGCGTTTCGGATATCAACGATCTGCTCAGAAGGTATCAACCGCCCTCTTTCACCTTCACTGTCACCAAATCCCCTGTAATCAAAAACAAGGGAGACATAACCTGCTTCTGCAAAAGCTTCTGCGTAAGAAGGAAGTAGGATCTCTCTTATACCTGAAAAACCATGGCACAAAACAACAGCGGGCAATTCATCTTCTTCTGAATATGATTCCGGCACATATAGATCTCCGATTATCTTTGCCCCCTCCGAATAAAAGACGACTTCCCTTTTCATACAATTCTCCGTTTAATTATTATAAAGCTGAATTCTTTTAAATGATAAGTAAACTTACTTTTTATCATAAAACATATTACAAAACCAATTTTTTTTAAAAACATGATTCATAAAGACTTCAAGAATTGAAGTTTGATTTTAATCGAATCTTTACTTTATCCTTCCCCGGATACCCGCTATGTAATTATCCACGGCTAAAGAGGCTGTACCATCTGTTTAACAAAAAAATAAGGCTTCCAATTTTGACTCCCAGAGTATTGTTTTTTTTTGAATGGTTTGACCATTCAAAAAAATTAAGTTTAAAGGCTAAGTTTTGTATTGTGATACAGTCTCAAAAGCCGTGGCCTTATGTTGGTTCCCAAAGGGGACCGTAGAAAAATCGGGGCCCCATTTTGGCCGAGCCGCAGTTATAAGTTTTTTTGTGGATCTAAGGCGACGCATGTCTGAGTCCCGATAAATCGGGACGAGTTTGTGGCGCCGACCGCAAAAAAACTTATAACAAGGGAATCCCGTTTTACGGAACCGGACATAGGGTGCCTTTTCTTTGTTACTTTCTTTGGAACAAGCAAAGAAAGTAAAACAAATATTTCTTTAAAACAATTACTCAAATCCCCAAAACGCTAAAAGCTTTTCGGGTCGCACGGTTAAAAGTCGTTGTTAATATTATAATTAAAACCAAACAACAACTAAACTGAAATTATTTTTTCATATCTTCACCTTACACCCATGTCCCCTTTATTAATTGACACTATTCGGCCCATTTGCTATTTTTAATAAAATAAACAATTCATCTTAAGGAGATTAAAAATGAAAAACATCACTGCCCTGATTATACTGACCCTCTGTCTGTCTGTATCAGCACTATACGCCGGCTCTGTTCCTGACATAAATGAAGGCCAATATGAAATAACCACTAAAATGGAAATGCCCGGTATGCCTGTTGCCATGCCCCCGCAAAAACACACCCAGTGCATTACAAAAAAAGACCTTATCCCGCAAAAAACAGAAGAGACCAAAGACTGTGTGATAACGGATAAAAAAACAAGCGGAAATACTGTTTCATGGAAATCAGAATGCAAAACCGAAGCAGGAACTTCCAATGGAACCGGTAAGATCACCTACAAAAAAGATACTTTTCAAGGTGAATTCACCATCACCATGCCACAGATGAATATGAAGATGACAAGCACAATGTCCGGCCGAAGAATTGGTCCATGCAAGTAGCAATTGTTTTATTGTATAAAGCTTTTATTTTAACAAAACTGCACATGTTATGAAAATTCTGATCATCTCAGTGGGAAAAATTAAGGACCCGGAAATAAAATCAAAAGTTGACGCCTATATTAAGCGTATTAAGCATGATGCGGTTATTAATTATCAGACCATAAAAGATTCTGATATACAGACAGAAGCTAAAAAAATTATCGGGTTCCTGAAAAAAGAAAATGGATACACCATCGCTCTTAGCGAAGAGGGTAACGGCTATACCTCAAAAGAGTTCGCAAAAAAGATATTAAAAGATGAGAGCAAAATTGTTTTTGTGATCGGGGGTCCTTTTGGTCTTGACCAAACAGTTAAAGAACATGCTGATGGAGTACTATCATTATCAAAAATGACCTTTAGCCATGAGATGGCCCAGCTCTTTCTTGTGGAGCAGATCTACCGGGGAATCTCCATTAATCTCAATAGAAAATATCACAAGGATTAAAAAAATGAATGGACATTGTTCTGTAACTGCAAAGTCCTCAGAAGTAAACGGATAGAGCTTAAAAACTCAACAACAATTATTTGTAAAAGTCCAGGTTGACCTGACAGACCTTGCATCAGGGATCACATCGGTTCTGACACTAATACAAAATTATAAACGCAAAATTTACGATAAGCTCGAGTAACATTAACATCAGCCATATTCAAGTTGATGGCACGCAATGTTGACTTTGCGTTTTGTTAAGGTTGCTTATGATTATGTAACACTGGAGCTGAGACACTCGCAGCTTTAAGCGCGTTTATTCTAATGTGAATTGTTAGGTTAATTGTTGTATTTATATTTTCAACATGAGTCAAGAGCAGATTTGACCCCCTTTCCTGATGCTGCCGACTGATCTGTTTACTCCGCGTCATTTTCATACCAAAGGATTTTGCTGATATTAAATGCGGAAACTGCTACGTCTTTATTTCCGTCATTATTTACATCAATTGCATGTACATCCCAGGCTTTCAGGTGTTGTGTGGAAATCATTACTCTTTTGTCCTGGACAATACCTTTATCCTCGTCATAATGAAACTGAATCCAGGACACATTCCCGGGATCGCCGAAGGTTTCTCCAGTGTAGGTGCTGATAATATCAAGCTCTTCGTCATTATCCATGTCGACCAGATTAAAATAGGGGCCGATTCTGTATCCGCCTTCTTCCAGCGTGTGCTGCTGCCATATTCCGCCAAGTTCAGGGTTTCCCGGATTGATATAAAAAGTTATGCCTCCCGGATTATTGCTGACCCTCCGGTCATTGGTCCCAACGATAATATCACCATATCCGTCTTCATTTACATCAAGAATTCGAACCGTATAGCTGGCTGCTTCCATGCCCGGCTCCACCTGGAAACGCTGCCAAGTTGTTTCATTGTCTTTGGGGGCCTTAAACCAGTAAACCGTTCCGACTTCCTCTAGGCCCTTTCCTGTAGCAACAGCAATGTCCATTTCTCCGTCAAGGTCAAAATCGGAGAGGTCAATACCGTTAACATATTTAATGCCATTTTCACCCGGAGCACTTATGGTGATTCGGTCCCAGTCTTTGTCTTCATTTAGATTGTTTCGAAACCAGACAACCTCGCTTGTTTCAGGCTCAATGGGCATCCAGATGGTTCCTACCACCACATCATTATCACCATCGTCATCCATATCACCAACAGCAATATAGTTTGCCCCAATCTCATCCATCTCACCGATGATATGTTTTTCCCATGAGGTGCCATTGTCACTGTTTTCATACCACAGCATTTGGCTTTCAAGGCAGGCATCAACAGTAGGAACAAACTTACCGCTGGAAAGTGTGCACATTCCGCCCACAACCACATCTAGATCACCGTCACCATCCAGGTCATTCAATTCATGGTCTGCGGGTGTATCCAGAGCTTCATCAACAGCATGCCGGGTCCATACGTATTCATTATTTACAGATGTGCTGCTGAACCAATTAACTGCATGATCCCAATAACCCACAGTCACAAGATCGTCCTGACCGTTGTTGTCTACATCCCCTACAAACATGTCACCTGTTTTAAACTGATCTGTGACCATATGGGCTGTCCAGTCTGCCACCTCAACCCAAGCACCAGGTTCCACTGGACTGTTGCACGAAAGCAGCGTTGTTATTGCTATCAGACTTATAAATAGTTGAACGGTGTTTTGCATAGTTAACCCCTTATTTATAGTTTATACATAACATTATTTTTGATAACATCAACAATTCAGCAGTCATCAAAAGTGTAGAGTAGAGCCCTCGTGCACGCAAGCCGTCTGGAGGATTAGCCGAATGTCTGGCCACCCAATGTCCATTAAGTATCGGGAAGATACCCACGTACTGTACGTTTCCTTAAGCCCCCTTGTCGAACCGGACATCGGGTTTTACCCGGTACGGCTCTCCGACGACCTTCTCCATCAGTTTATCAGCTTAGCAATATTCGGAACCTCTCACGAACAAATGCGTTCAGTTTCTGGAGTCGCTTCATGACCGGCCTGGCTTTTCTATGATAATTGTTCCAGCCTCTTATAATCGGATTCAGGATTACTATCATAGCTTCCAGCGGTTTATAATATTGACGGCCTATCGTGTAGCGGATCTTGCTCTTGATTTGCTTAATTGAGCGATCCAATGGCCAAACCGCACAGAAATGCTTCAACTTCGCATCTTTTCTGCTTGTAGCACACAGCCTTAAATGCATCCCCAGAAAATCAAATCCTTTGCGGGCTCCCATTATCCAGCCGTGGGCCTCACTCCTAATTTCCAGTGTGGAAACAACTGGGGCTGCCTTTGTGCAATTCTGTCAGAAACTGTCGGAATGCCAAGTAACCTTTTACCACCTGTTATTTACTGTTTTGGCGGAAAATTAAATATTCTGACTACACCGGCTCTCTGATTATATTTTGAATTCATCACAGCAGCAAAAAAACCATAATTGATTAATCTAATACCGCTGTGGGGTGCTCCCTGATTCCAGTAGTTCCGGTAATCCGTAAAGATACCGGAGGGAAACCCGAAATCAGTTATAGAGGGTTCTTCATTTAGATACAAAAACTTAGGGATAATAACCCTTTTATTAAATGCAGCATCATGCATCTGGATTTGAGTTTGGAGGGTATAGCCCTCACTATCAAATAATGCTTCCGGATGAGAATCCACAATACCCAGAAAAACCTTACCCGGGTGGATCCCTGTCCAGTTATTAACTTCAGCCGTATCCCGGTACCATAAGAGTAGTCCCCGTTCATTTTTGTAATATTGAACAATATTGCTGTCATAGTCTTTCCATGAATAGCAATATTGTTGTGAAATATCGGTATTTGCGTAATTTCTCCACTCGAGCAAATAATAATGGTCCTTCAGTTCAAAACCTTCATAACGTTTAAAACCGCTGTATATCCAATCTTCGGGTTCATCCTCAGCACCGTCGCTGAACAGTTCAGTGTCACCGGCTGTAACTTTCAGTTCGTCGAAAAAGATACCTGTCCCAAGAGTCGCAATGTCGGTCATATAACGTAACTGCAATAAGATTTCCTGACCGGCATAAGGCGTTAAGTCAGCAGTATCTGCAACCCATCCTTCACTTTTCCCGCTATACCCCGGGAGATGAGTGATAATTGTTTCAAAAGCCTCGGGATCATGTTCATAGGTGGTTAAAGGCGTAGCAAGTGACTGCCAGGTTGAACCGTTGTCTGTTGATACCTGTATAAAGGCAAAGTCCCAGTCGATTTCAATATCATACCAGGTCATATAGCTGAGGCTTATGTTTTCAGCTTCCGGCAGGCTTATTGCCGTATACATGCTGTTGTCAGATTCACCTGAACGTCCTCCGTACCATTCATAGACTCCTTCATAGGGGGGCACCAGCTCTAATTTATGTTTGGGTAGATTAACCTGTACAACCTGATCAAATTTTGGGTAATAGCTTGTTGATTGGGCGATTTGATAGGATTTTCCAAGAAGAGGGATATCTTCCAGCTGAATAATCGTAGGCTGAACCCATTGTCCGCCATGAATTTTACCCAGCTCAATTCTTCCCCAGGGGCTGATAGGGGCAGGCTTGGTTCCAAAGGGTTTACCCAGCCAGCTCCCGTTTGACATCAGCGAATAAAAGCCGACAGGTTCGCCCAGTCCGCTGTGTTTTGTATCGTATTCATCGGGTAAACCAAGATCATGGGCAAATTCATGGCAGAAAACACCAATGGTGCCGTCTTCACCCTGAATAATATAATTATAAGCAGTGATTGAACCAAAAGAATTATCTGCAGGAAATTCCACCCATACGTTTGAACTATGCGCCCAGGTTGCATTATCACCCTGGGCTCCGCCGCCGCTGCTCTGATCAACACCTGCATGTATAATAACCAGATGATCTATAATCCCGTCTGGTTCATCAAGCTCATCATCATCATCCAGATCATATGGATCTCTCACATCGTAATCTTCAAAAGCAAGGCCGTCTTCAAAGGCTTCAATTAATAAGTCGGCAACCAGATTTTTAGAGGTTCCCGGTAGTAAGTTGTCTTGTCCACCCTCCGGATCATCATCTCCGTAATATGCTTCAGAATGGGGCAAGGTATACCATCCATAAAAATCACCTGAAATTTCCATGCTGTTATTTGACATTTCCAGATAATAATCAACCATACTATTCAGATGTAATTTTTTATTATTTTGATCTATAGCATCATAGCCGCCTTTTGTGAAAAGCATTTTTTGATAGTGAGCCGCATCAAAATCTTCAACCCACAGGCTGATATTATCATCCGGACCAGGCTTTGTTATTTCATTGTGAAGGGGACCCAGGCCATATTCATCTTCGCTAAATTGAGCCAGTAAAACTAACAGCTTGGGTTTTTTAACACCGGAAGCGGCTATTGAAGATGCGGTTCGAACAGCAGCAGATTTATCCTTAAAGGCATAATTTTGATCACAGATTTTTTTAATTAACCTGCGATAATTATGGCCTGACCGGGTTCGGGTTTGATCGATTTTTTCCAGGATAAGGCTTTTGTCCTCAGATTTTGAAGCTTGATTTTTTACTAATTTTTGCCGGTAATATTCCCGCAGGGCATTATCAATCTCTTCCTGTCCGGAGTTATTATTAAGTAAACCTTTTTGTTTCAGCAGCTTTATAATTCCAACACCATTGGGCGGAGCTGCGATTTTGGAAAACTCTTTTTCAAATACCTGTTTTTCAGCCTTAAACTGTTCATCAGGTATTTTAGTACTATTGTTAAGTGCTAAAAATATAATTAAACTGCAGACTAAAAAAACAATTTTTTCAAGAAGCATGGCATTACTTTCTCAATCATAAAAATAATAAAATCTAAATCTTCTCGTATAACAATTTCTAAACATATAAATCATAAAGGCAGAGTTAAGCATTACCTAAACTGATCGATTGTATTACTTAAAAAAGAACCCTGAGAGTGAAAATGTTGTGCTATTGTTGAGTTTCTGAACAAAACAGCAGAACAACAAAAATTCACTCAAAGGGTTAGAGCTATGCAATATAAAAGCACGGGATGCCAAATAACAACGGTTGATAAAACCACAGACAAATTAACGGGCAGAGGTGGCCTCTCTTTTATATTACGTTATCTTGAAAAAATCAAATTTTTCAATCTTGCAGCGGAAACATTGCCAGAGACTCCCCCTGTGTCAGTAAAAAAGCCAAATCAGCAGAGTTTATGTTGCGACAGATTATGGCAAAAATAATAGATGGCACAGAGAATTCACTGATTAGCTTAGACCGTTTAAAGACCGATACCGGTTACGCCGCAGCTTTGGAAGTATTGCCGGACAAATGGGTCTCATCACATATGGTGAAACGTTTTTTCAAGAAATTCATTGGTCAGAAGTATAAGTCCTACCAGAATCTGTTACATTAATTGTTCGTATGGCGTTTGGTACAAGAACGACCCAGTGTGATAGTTCTGGATATTGATACAATGGTACTTTTAAACGATGATGCGCAGAAACGCCATGGAGTTGATGTAACATACAAGAAAAAGCGTGGTTTTCATCCATTACAGATAACCTGGGGAGGTAGAATTGTTTCAGCGTTCTTTCGAAGGGGCAGTGCCCATTCAAACCATGGTTCTGATGTACAACGTATTGTAAAGGTGTTGGTCGAATGTATTCGTAATGGTTACAGTCGCACCGTTCCGATTATCCTCACCTGTGACAGTAGTTTTTTGGATGAAAAGAATTTCAAATATTTTGAAGATACTTTGCAGATAAACTACATTTGCTATGGAAAGTTATAGGGTTCGGTAAAAAAACAGGTCGAGAAGATAGACTCCAAAGAATACTGCACCTACAGTTCTCAAAAAAACCGCTGGCAATACTGCGAAGTTGTCAACAAACTGGATAGTTGGGAAACCGGACGAAGAACCCTATATACAAAGCCGGAAAATAATCAGCAACAGTTAATGCTGGAGTTTGCACGTCGAAGATTCGATTCTGTATACAAATCTCGGCTCGGACAAATGCCAGACTGAACACCTGAGAGAAAGCGGCAATGCCGACTATTTAAAAGCGAGTAAAATTATTGAGTTGGCCCATGGGCGGGGAGTCAGTGAATTGACCAATCGTTCAGTAAAAGATTTCATGTGCAAAGAACAATTGCCGTTTAAATTGTTTGGAATGAATGCTGCCTATTACTTTGTGCAGGTGATAAGCCACTTTTTATTTGAATCTTATAAAACAGATGTTGCCTGTGATGTTGTTTCCAAAAGCAGCTATCCAACAACGGTACGCAGAGAACATACTGGCACAGGGTCGGAACAAGCGAAATGCGCTCAAGAATGGGGCAGTTTTAAAAATATGAATTATCAGGATGCGGAATTTTGTTTTTTTTGCTGGTCAGACACTCAAACAAGCCGACAGTATCAGGTTTCTTTGAAAATTAAGGCGACATCGCCCTTATTTTTTTGGTCACTTTAAAATCGCTCAGTTTAGGTATAATTTATTTTATATAATATTTATTATTTAACTTTTATTCATTTTTATAATCTTTATTGACAACACCTTTAGACAGGTTATATAAATATTTCTATGAAAATGCGTACTACATTCAATTAATAAGTTTGGAAAGACGAAACATGAAACAACTGTCATCAGTCGTCACGCTGTTAGTCGCGGTTCTATTCGCGTCCGGATGTGCAACTCACTCCGACTGGACCAAATACGAAATGTGCTTTGGGTTGAGCGCAGATTCAGGACGAACGCAGATCTCGGAGGGACAGTGGCAAGAGTTTCAAGATGACATGATTATCACGAACTTCCCCGATGGATTCACGATCTATACTGCAAATGGATACTGGCGTAGTGTCGGCCAGGAATACCATGAACCATCTCGGATTCTTATGGTCGTAGCTCACGACCGAGAGAACATCAGGGAGAAGTTGAACGCGATTGCGAAAGCATATGCCTTGAGATTCCGCCAGGAAGCTGTTCTAGAGATCAGCTCATCCGTAGCCATTGACTTTCACGCTCAGTCTTCACCATCTGACCCGAAGACGAATCCGAGATGAAGGCATGCCGAACGCTCCGTATGAAACGGACGTCGCTTCGCTCTCGCCGCTCATGCGGAGCGTTATGTGTCAAAATTAAGAGAAATATAATGTCATCACTTATTACAATCAAATCTTTTGACAATGAAGCTGAGGCAGAAGCTGCAAAGGGGTGACTAGAATCTGCTGGTATTTATGCCACTGTATTAAAAGATGCTTGCGGAACTATGGAACCTCATATGCAGCTAACACGCGGTATTGATCTTGAGGTCAAAAAAAAAGATTTGAAGAAATCGAAAGAAATATTAGGATCATTAATCGAAAGCACATCAATTTCTTATGATCCTTCTGAAAATATAGCAGCTGTATGTTCTTTTGTTGCGTGGCTAATTTATTGTGTAGGCGGAACTTTTATTTTTATGGGGTTAACCTTTGGTTGGTCCCGTGTAGTTATAGGTATTTGCATAATTATATTGGGTATTATTATTTCAGCATTTGGGAAAAGCAAGAAAAACAAAACGGCTCAGACAGCCAATAATTAGAAGCACATTACCATCTGCTTCACCGGACGCGCATAAAAACGCGCGCAAAGCGGTTCAGTTCGTGCCACTACCTTGAATATGACTGATGTTAATGTTACTCGTGCTTATAGTAAATGTTTTGCAAATTCAATTTTCAGGATTTCTGCATAGAATAATAAATTGATGTCAGATGAGGTCTGAGATCTGCTGCAAGTTCTGTCAGATCAAGTCCAAACTTTTACACTCTCCTTAGCTCTTTGCTCTTTGCTCATACCCTGTTAGCCAGATAAAACCATACCGGATAAAAAAACCGTCCGTCTCTTTCAGATAATTCCACAATGCCTTTTTTATATAGATCAAAAATATATTCAAAAAGCCCATCCGTTAATAGATCAATATCTTCTTTTATCAGTTCCTTTTCAACGGTCTCAATAATCTTCCACGTAAATCCATTCAGGCTAAGCTCATCCCTTACCCTTTTGGTATTTGCTAAAGAGGAGTGCACCAGATAAAATCTACCGGTCCCTGTTTCTAAAATAATAGATGCTTCCCTTATTATCTTTATGATGACATCTGTTCCATCAATTCCGCCATAACGTTCAGGATTAAAATCTGTACTAAACGGCATTTGCGGCGGAAGCGTAATAATAAGATCAGCTCCTTTTCCCTTAAGCGGTTCAAGTTCAGAACCTTCCATAACCGAAACATTTGAAACATTGTTTAATCCGGCATTTCTAAGCGTGCATTTCAGGGCATCGGGACAGGGATCAATGCAATAAACCTTATTTGCCCCAAGCAGAGATGCAGCAATTCCGATATATCCAGTACCGCATCCCACATCAATCGCAACATCACCCTTATGAACGCTCATAATATTACAGATTGTTTGTGTAAGCAGACCCGGCTTATATACCTTCTCGCCGGATTCAATATGTACCCTAACACTCTGATGTGTGGCCAGTTTTGTCATTATCTAATTATCCGCACCGTAGTTATGTTTTTTTACACTTAAATCCTTGAATCCTCGAAACCTTGAATCCTTAGTTAAACATGTAGCATATCCACGGCATTTTTCACAGTCTAATAATGAATATCAACCTTATCTTCAACCTGTTTTGCGTATCCGACTGCCATCGTTACTGCAACTGGTATTCCAGATTTTATACAATAATCAAAGACTAATCTATCCCTTTTGATCAACCCTTTCTTGGTCAAAGAAAGCCTGACAAACTTATCATCAAAAAATGGATCAGCACCGGCCAGATAAATTACAAGATCAGGTTTTAATGCATCAACAGCCTGAGAAATTCCATTAGAAAGCAAATCAAGATAAACGGAATCCGTGGTTTTATCCTCAAGCGCTATATCAGGATCACTTTTTTCTTTATCATGTGGATAGTTTTTTCTGCCGTGAATGGAAAATGTGAAAATATTTTCATCGTCTTTCAATATGGAGGCAGTCCCGTTCCCCTGATGAACATCACAGTCAATGATAAGAACACGTTTGACCCTGTGTGCACGAACCATATTTCTTGCAGCAACCGCGCTGTCATTAAAGACACAATAGCCCTCACCATAATCTCTAAAAGCATGATGCGTACCGCCTGCAAGATTGATCCCAATACCATTTTCAAGAGCTTCTATGCAGGCATCTATTGTTGCGCCGCTGAACATTCTGGAACGTTCAACCGGCTGCTTTGTCCAGGGCAGTCGAAGCCTTATTAATTCTTTCGGGTTTAGATTTCCGTTTATAAATTTAGACAGGTACAAGGGATCTTGGGCAGCTGTAAGTTCATCATAAAATGCAGCACGGGGAATTAAAAACAGATCATCGTCAACAAGACCTGAATCCGCAATTCTTTTACTTAAGCTTCTGTACTTTTTCATTGGAAAATGATGACCTTCAGGAAGCGGAAGCACAAATATATCAGTATATAACAGTTTCATTGTATCCTTACGGGAATTCAATTCTAATTACTTTGACAAATGATCATTTCTGAAATAAAATTGATAGTTGGTGTAGAGCAAATACAAATAAACAAAAAACTCAAACAGATAAAAAGATAATGGCTAACAAAGAAACATTTTATATAATAAGTTATCGTGATTCTAAAGACAATAAAACACTGGAAATTAAAGCCAAAAAAGTAACGGACTCATCCCTGGGCTTAAGTTTTATTGCAATATCCGACTTTATTTTTGACACATCATCTCTGGTAGTAAACCCTGCAGAAGAGGATCTTAAAAGAAAGCTGGAACACGTTAAAACTCTCCATATATCCATCTATACGATTCTCTCTATAGAAGAGGTCGGCTCTGCCCATAAAGGCTTGAAATTCAAGAAAGATAAATCAAACCTGATCGTCTTAAATTCTACTCAGCAATCTACAGACAAATAAATTACTTAGGATTCAAGGCTCCGAGTGAAAGGCAAAATCCATAAGATGTTTACCACTTGAATCCTGGACCCCTTGGACCCTTTCCAACTAACTTGCTTGCCAATTAATATATTTTAATATATTTTTTTAAAAAATAAATTAAGGTGGTAACATTGAAAGATAATGCTAAAAAGTGGTTTGATCTTGCTAACCAGGAATCTGAATACGGTGAAACAGAAAAAGCCATAGATTATTATTCCAGGGCAATATTTTTAAAAAATGACTATACCTCGGCATACTACAACCGTGCACATTCTTATGACAACCTGGAAGAGTATAAAAAAGCAATTTCTGATTATACAAAAGTAATTGAACTTAAACCCTCAGATCATGAGGCCTTCTATAACAGAGGGCTTTCATTTAGAAAAAGCGGGGAGTATCATAAGGCCATTGAAGATTATTCAAAGGCAATTGTGCTCAACCCTGAATACAAAGATGCATATCATAACAGAGGAAATGCATACTCGCTTTTAAAAATGTATAAAATTGCAATAGAAGATTATTCAATGTCTATCTCTCTTGATCCGGCTTTCCATCTTGCCTATTATAACCGCGGAATTGCAAGGGATGAACAAAAGGACTATAAAAATGCAATTTCAGACTATTCAGCAGCAATTGAACTTAAATCTGATTTTGCACAGGCATATAATAACCGGGCAATAAGCTACCGTCATCTGGAACAGCTTGAAAACTCAATTACAGATTACAACATGGCTATAGAATTGGAACCTGAATATCAGACCGCCCGGGATAACAGAAAGGAAGTCATCGACCATAGAACAGGCATTGTCCTCTCTAAAAAAGGACGATATTACAAGCATTTAAAACATTTACTTAACAAACAGCATAAACCCGAAGATGAAACCTAAAATACTGATCATCGCTGATGTGCCGGGATGGGCTCTTGACAGGACCGCTAAAAATGTAATCGAGCGGCTGGAAAATCATTATTCATTCAAAAAGGTTTTTAATGATCTGGCTGCTGAATCAATAAAAAAAGAAAACTACGATCTTCTTTATATCACCTACTGGCGTCAGTTTACGGACGCTTCTATTAAATCAGACATCCCGCAGCCGGCAATAACAGGAATACGCAGTCATTTTAAATGGGACCAGGGAAATAACCAGCCTCCCTCTGCAAAAATGCTTAAATGTATCGGTCGTTTTAAAGCCATTAACGTACCTTCCCGCATTCTGTATGATATTTTTAAACCTAAACATAATGCCATATTTTATACACCCCATGGTGTAGATGAAAAAATATTTAAACCTGTGGCAAATCCTTTTTCATCACCTTCAGGTGAGCTTATTCTGGGATGGACCGGCTCAAAAAATAATCATCCGAATAAAAGGGGTCTTGATGACCTATTAATACCGGCTTTAAAAGACATTAATGGCGTGACCCTGAAAATTGCCGCCAGGGAAGATAAATGGCGGAGACAGGATGAAATGGTGGACTTTTACAGGAGTCTTGATGCCTATATCTGCACTTCAAGGACCGAAGGCGGCCCGCATCCGATCCTTGAGGCCTCTTCCTGCGGAATCCCTGTTATTTCAACACCAGTGGGGATCGCCCCTGAGCTTATAGAAGATAAGATTAACGGCCTGTTAATTAAAAGAAATATCGATTCGATCCGAGATGCAATTATCAAACTTCGTGATACCCCTGATTTACGAATGACAATGGGTAAAAAGGCAAGAGCAAATATAGAACAAAAATGGTCATGGGATAACCAGGCATTAAAATATATCCCTTTTTTTGATAAAGGGCTTTCCTAAATGGCTTCCAAGCAACTGATTGTTAATGCCGATGACTATAACACTGACCCAGAAAGAAACCGCGGGATCCTTGAGGCTGCGGACAAAGGCATCGTTACCAGCACAACGGTTCTTTCAAATCTTCCCCTTGAACCGGGAACAATTGATACTTTAAAGAATGTATTTAAAAATAGAATCGGGATCCATTTAAACATTACAAAAGGGGCGCCGCTATGCGCCGATTCAAACACACTTACGGATCAAAACGGCCAGTTCTTTGATAAACAAACCGCATGGAAAAAAGCACTCTCAAAGTTATATAACCCGGATGAACTGTTAAAAGAGTTCTCAGCCCAGATCGAAATGCTGCTTGATAATGGAATTGTTCCAGACCATATTGACAGCAATAATCATATTCATGTTTTCCCTGTACTCGCTGATATCACCGCACAGCTGGCGAACAAATTTAACATAAAATTTATCCGGGTTCCCCAGGAGACCTTTAATTTTTCAGATCTAAACATATCAAAAACCTTTATTAAAAAATATTTCATCTATTCATTATCCTTAATCGCTAAAAAATTTTTCCAAAGATCAGGACTTGTTTTTCCGGATCATTTTAGCGGCATTGCTTTTCCGTCTTTGCTCAGCAGAGAATCTATGATTAAATTTATTGATCATCTTCCAAATGGAACAACAGAACTCATGTGTCATCCCGGATATGAATCTGAGCTGAATTCCTTCTCAAATTCAGACAGAAAAAAAGAGATGATTTCTCTAACGGACGGGGCTATAATCTCAGAAATTAAAAAAAACGGTATCAAACTTGTTTCTTTTAATGATCTGAACATATAATTTCAATATAACCTTTATGACCAGCTACAAAACATGACGGTATCAAATCTTAAAACCAGCTTCTATCATAATAGATTTTATTTAATATGGGGTCAGTTTTACACCCGGCCCCTTCACCCTGTGAAATAATCTAAGATCAATCCGCGAAAGCGGATTATTTCACAGGGTAAACCCTCAAATTCTGGAACCCTTTTCTTATGATGCGTATTGCATTAATCAGCCCCTATACTCTGCCCTTAAAACGCGGGAACAGCATAACCGCAGAGCGCATTAAAAACGGTCTGATCAAAAGAGGCTTAACGGTTGAGCTATTTGACTCTTCCAGGGATTGCTGCAAAAAAACAGCGGGTTTTGATCCTGACATAATCCACTGCCTCCACGGGACCAAATCAAATCAATTTCTTTCTGATCTCCCCGATGGCCACTTGAAAATCCCCCACCTGTGGCCGGGTCAAAATCCCCCACCCTCAGACAGCAGAACGGTTGTAAGTTAATCCAGTTTCTTTTTTAATGCAAGTCTTTTAGAAGCTTCTTTG
>Ga0222695_1000368_pt1 | contig 26333 bp, 21 predicted proteins | sample AntAcemetage1398_FD_179834 | JGI IMG/M metagenome (GOLD analysis project Ga0222695, IMG submission 179834) | Saline water microbial communities from Ace Lake, Antarctica - #1398 | ecosystem: Environmental > Aquatic > Non-marine Saline and Alkaline > Saline | place: Antarctica: Ace Lake...
GTGGTAAAACCTTTTTCAAAATTCCTCGTTTTACTGAATTCGAATATGACATGCCCTTCTCCCACATTTGAGGCGACATCTATATTAGCACATACTGGTAGAATCTATTTAGTGTTGGGAACATTTTGGAGAAAAACATGAGAAAAATTATTTTCTGGTCTTTATTTGTAACTGTTTTTTTTGTTATGTCGTGTGATGAAAACACTAAGACAAGACCGAAGGAAGAGGGGAACCAGGATGGTGAAAGTATTGCAGATATTGATAATTTAGTCGGTGATGAGGAAGTTGCTGATGACACAGATAAAACAGTTGAACCTGATGAAAATATGGATGAAGAACTTCCTGACACTAACGATGATGCTCAGATCGTAGACAATACACTTATCGATGAGGATGTAACTGAAATTTCTGATGATCCAGAACCTGTTGATCTTTGCCAGATCAATGAAGACTGTGCATGGCAGTATATTTGTGATGTTATGCTTGATCCCAACGAGTGTATTAAGTTCGGCCAATGTGAAAGTGATGAGGATTGTACCGCTATGCAGACCTGTGTGGAAAAGGAGCACTGGAAGGAATGTATAACCAATACAAGCCCTGATCTGTGTGACGATGATGATGATTGTGATCCGGGTGAATACTGTAAAACAGATGGTATTTTTAAGATTTGCCGCTCAAAAAATGAATGCTCAGATAACAGCCAGTGTCTGGAAGGTTATGAATGTATTTTCGAAGATGATTATTACCACTGCATTGACACAAGTCCATGTGAATTTGATGCCGATTGTCAGTTTGGATACAGATGTGAGATAAAGCAGCCTGAAAATGAATGTGTCTATGCAAGTGAATGTGTGGATGATGATGACTGCAATGCTTTGTCCGCCTGTGTTGTTGAAGGTAACTGGACAATCTGTAAACTTGCCGGTGGAGGTTTCTGTACCAGTGATGCAGGTTGTGATATTGCTGAATACTGTGATCTCCAGCTTGGACTTGCAGGAGTCTGTAAATCCAGAAATCAGTGTTATAGTGATGCAGATTGTGATGACGAAAAACTCAAATGTGAGAGTAATGGTGTTTATAACGAATGTGTGCCGAAAAATCCCAACTGGTGTCTAATTGATTCAATGTGTGATGACGGCTGGTTCTGTGTTGAGAATGAATGTCGGCCGCCTTACTATGAACAGTGCCCCGAAATAGCAGGAGAGTGGAAGGTATGGTTCTCGGAGCTTTCAGCTGTTGCATTTCAGCAGGATGAGATCTATGAATTTGTTCCTACAAGCGGTTGTAATGGTAAAATTCTCAAAGATGGAAGTGACACATTAAACAAATTTACCCAGACATCACCAAGCAACTATGATCTTGATTTTTATCTTGTCTATAAGTGTACTGCGACTGTAGTTTTAGGAAATCTTATGAATATCCACTGTGCGGACGGAGATGCTCAGTTAGGTAAATTCTGACGTTTCTTTGCAATTATAACAGCCTGTCTAGGTCCAAAGCCAAGTTTCTCAAGAATAAGATCAAAGGTTTTTACCATTTTGTAAGGAATCAGTGACAATGTGAAAAGTCGAAGTGCATCAACAGTTTTTCCAAGTATTGGCCAATTTCTCCTGCTTGGAATAGTGAGTAATTTCCAGATATGTCCGTTAATGTACATGCTTCCTTCGCAGAATTCTATGTCATATCCTGCATTGAGAACTTTTTCCTGAATTGACTGAAGGCTGTAGTTTCTCAAATGAAATGATATGTAATCAGGTTCTTCGATTGGAACAAAAAGCACAAGACGACCATCATTTGTCATTCTTTTTTTCAATTCTTCAAGCAGAACGTCGTCGTTATAAACATGCTCAATAGAGTGCGAGGAGATCACAATGTCAAACTTTCTGTCAAACATTTTTTCAGGATGAAACTCAGGAACTGTTATGAATTCCGAATGTCTGTATGTTCTGAAATCAAAGTTATCGTAAGCGTTTTCGATAGCAGTGTGGGATACATCAGCTCCGTAAACCTTACAGCTTTTGTCATAGGATAGAAGCATATCTCCGGATCCGAACCCGAAATCCAGAACGGAAACTCCCTTATTTGTGATGTTTAGCTTTTTAAGGATCTCGTGCATTCGCCTGCATCTGTACCGGATATCGAAACGAAAAATCTTCCGTAATGTCTCCATTTTGCCGTAAAAATTGTCATACCTGTCTAACTGATTAATCATAATCCGCCTCCAAAAATTTGCACTTTTTATCAAACTGTTCAATTAGTAACATTTTGAAAGAGTTTTTATTGAAAAACTTATTTTTTCCATCATTTTTTTAATTTTTAACCTTAAATTTTTGAAGTTATTGACTCTTCCGTAATTTTCCATATTCTCAGGGTGTTGCTGATCTTAAATGGAGCAAAAATTCTATGAAAGTTGAAATAGCTAAAATAATTTCAAATGGTTATGGTATAGGCTGGGCGGAAAACAAGACTTTTTTTGTTCCTTTTGTGCTTCCGGGTGAAGTGGTCGAGATAGAAGATTTCAGGAAAGAGAAGAGTCATTTTGTAGCTGAAAAGTTTGAGCTTACGGAAGTTTCGCAGTTTCGTAGAGAACCGCTTTGTGATTACTATGGAAAGTGCGGTGGTTGTTCACTGCAGCATATTAAATATGAAAAACAGCTTGAGATAAAAAAAGAGATCTTTACAGAGCTTTTAAAGCAGAATGGGATAGAGCTTGATGTTGAGTTGAAAGTCCTTACTCCTGGAGAAACCGGTCTTAGAACTCGCGCAAAGGTTTTTGTTAAGCATGGAAAGCCGGCTTTTAGAGCATATCATTCAAATGAACTTGTGACATTTGAGAACTGTCCTTTGCTTCATTCTGAATTCATGGAAAAGATTCTTGAGGAAGCCCCGAAAAGCATAGGAGACGTTCAGTATGAGTTCTCAAAAGTTTCAAAGGATCTTATGCCGCCAATGGATTCAGTTCGTAAGACTGTTAACGGTCGTGAGATTACTATTTTAAGGAAAAGTTTTTTTCAGAGTTCGGAAGATGGGGCAGGGATTCTCTGCTCACTTCTTGAAGATGAGATTAGAGAATCAACGCCCAAAACCGGTTATGATCTTTTCTGTGGAAGCGGTCTCTTCTCAATTTTAATGACTGAAATGGGTGTGAAAACAACAGGTTTGGAAGTGGTTAAAGAAGCTGTGAAGAGTTATCGAGGGAATCTTGGAAATAAGGCTGAAATTAAGCAGGTTGATGCGTACAAAATTAAAAAACTTAAATCTGTTGATATTGTTGTTGCAGATCCGCCAAGAATCGGTCTGGGAATAGAACTCGTTGATATTATTGCAGAATCAGAGCCAAGCTCAGTTGTTTATATTTCATGCGAACCTTCAAAATTTGCAAGAGATATGAAAAGATTTGTTGAAAAAGGTTACAAACTTGAAAAGATCTTTATTGTCGATCTTTTTCCTTCAACTCATCACTTTGAGGTGTTCTCAGTTTTTAGAAAAGTTTAGATTTTACTTAATACACTCGCACACTGAATTTTTGCACAGTCCCTGAAAGAGTCCGCACTCGTAGAAACAGTCAAAATCCTCTACACATTCAGGACTACCGTCCTCAACACAGTCAAGTCCCTGCTCTTGGTATCCCGAGTTACAGCTGCAGTGCATTTCGTCGTTGTAATCAACACAGTTTCCGTGTCCCGAGCAGTCAACATCATCACAGGTTATGTCTTCTACACTCACACAGGTGTCATCTTTAAAGTAGTATCCTTTTTCACATTCACAAACCGCAATTCCTTCTTCCTCGTGACAGGCTCCGTGTTCTCCGCAGTCAGTCTCTTCACAAGGGTCAGGAGCATCAGAAACGCATCCCCAGTCATCATCCGCAGGTTTATAGCCGTCCGGACATTCACATTTTATGTCAATGAAATCAAAGATACATTCAGAATTCGGTCCGCAGTCAACATAGTCGCAAGGGTCTCCCGTAACATTTTTCATACAGGTTAGCCCAATGGATAGATATTCTGAATCACATTCACAGATAGGTTCGATAATTATTTCTGTACAGGTTCCATTGCCAGAGCATTCAACTCCTTCGCACGGTGAAGAGGAATCATTCTCAACACAGTGGGGAAACTCACTATGATATCCGTGCGGGCAGAAACATTCAGGAATATCATCGTTGACAAGGCAGAATCCAAGATCTGAGCATGTTACATTGCTGCAGCCTCTAATCTCATCAGTATCAGCGTCAGTATCAGTATCCGGAATCTCATCCGGAATATCAGCATCAGTCACTTCGTCCATGTCCACAATCTCATCATCAGTTTGAGAATTATCAGTTACGGGGTGGTCAATATCATTTAGAGCGATGTCTTCATCACTTTCATTTTCAACCGCAAAAAAATCTATATCTGTCCAGTTTTCGTGTTCCACTTCTGAATCGGTACTGCAGGCAGTGAATATTAAAAATATAATTAGAATTAAAAACTGCCTTTTCATTTTACCCTCCAGGGTTAGCATATTTCTTAAACGCATAATCTTCTTAAAAAGTTGTCAGTAAAACTTAAACTCCATGTTCTCTATCACACTGCAATCATTTCCGGATTCATTTTCAAGAACCATTCTTAAAAATCGTCCCTTTGCAAAGGCGACCCTTTCTTTTGTATCAAAGTAGATAACTTCTACATCTATTCTGGCTGAAACCACTTTATAAACCTCATCTTTCATTTTCTCATCTCTGAAAAACATGAAAATACAGTCAGTGCAACTCTGGGGATCGGCATTCGGGTCAAAAACAAGGTCTTTTGTTCCTTGTGATATCTGAGAAAGACCGCCGATGATGACTCGACCTCCGCTTTTATCGGTACTTTCATCGATCTGAAATTTTACAGAACCATCAATGTCACTTGAAAAAAGATGTCGCTGAGTATCAAACATAGTTTTTACGCAGAAAGTTCCAAATTCTTTTTCAACTTTTGCAGTGCATCCGGCCAGAAATATCACTAGAACAGCAAGTGGTGTTAAGAGTTTTATGATTCTAGTAAACATATTCAAACTCCATCGTAACAGTATGAGAAGTTCTGTTGTAATCTGCATAATCTCCGTATTCACCGCTCACATTTGAAAAGTCACTATAAAAATCGTAAGTTGCCTTTAAGCTGTAGTTGTCACCGAATCTGTATCCTGCCCCGATTGAAAACTCGGCAATATTGTCTGTTCTTGTTTTCTTCACAATGGTGGGAAGCATTTCCATATCATCCCAGTATATCATTTTATGGACGTCTTCATCAAATGATCTTGAAAAGGTGTATTTGACAGTCGCGGGAATAAAGAAGTCTTTTATCTCAAAATTTCCGGAAACTCCGGCATAGATAGAGTAGTACTTTCCTGCAATGTTCAGATCTCCGTAAAACACATCGTTATAGCGGTTGTAGACAATTTCCTGATCCTTTAGAAATGTGAAGGTAACTCCAGTGAAAACGTCTAGAAAAAATAGCTCGCTTATGAAAAAAGTACTTCCCAGTTCGTTGAAAAAAGATAATCCATTCAAATACTTGGCGTTGTCAGTTGTCGGGATATAGTAGGTTGCTCCAACTCTGAAAAAGAATGCAAAGATCTCACTACCGTCATAAAGGTATGAAAAGTTTAGAGAAGGGTCCACGAAGAGGGAACGCATGTTCTTAAAATTAACGGAGTAGTTGTGAAATGTGCCGTTTATTGCAAAAAGATGGACTTTTTTTGATGAAAAAAGATAGCCGACTTCCAGAGAGCTATCTAAAATTGAGTTTTCCATTGAATGGAGTGAAAGCAAGGTTCCAACTGAAACATCAGCAAAAAATCCCGCACCTTCTTTTGCTGAAAGGCCTCCAGAAGCAAAAAAATTCAGGATCGCTCCGCTTTGCTGTTCTTGTCTTTTAAAAATATCGGAAGCACTTCTAAAAGAGATCACAGGGTCAAGATCACTTTTCCAGCCTCCTCCTGCAGAAGCTGAAAGATCAGTTTCAACTGCAATAAGAGATGAAAAGAAAAATAGAGTGAAAAGTAATAGAAGAAGTTTAGTAGATACGGCGTTTATCAATTCTGCGTTTTCCTTTTCTTTTTTTAAGCAGCTCCTTTATTTTTCTTATTCTGCCGCTTCTGTCAACTTCATTGTCAGGATATACTTTATCGTCATCAACTGTTTCAGGGAAAAGATCAATATCGGGAACAGGTTTTTTTTGTTTCTTTTCCATATCGGGAACTTCAACATCCTGCTCTTCGTGCATTTCAATTTCCGGAATTTCCATAATGTCATCTGGAGCAGGGTCCTGTCTTTCAATGCCCTTTTTCCTAACTAACTGATTTGTCTCTAACTTGTTGTTCGGTTTGGGTCTTAATATGGTCTTTTTTCTTTTAGGAGCTATATCATTATCACTGATCTCATTATCTGTCAGGATATCCATATCAGGAAATGACATTGGCTGCTCATGATCGTAATCTTTAAAGAAGTCCTTTTCCCAATCGTTTAGGTCCTCTTCAGATATATTCTTATAGAAAAACACCCGGCTTTTAAGATGTTCGGGATTCTTTTTAGCAATGAGTGGGAAAACAACAAGTAATGTAAGAAAAATTGTCAGAGATCTCATATTTTTTTAGATGAAAGACTGAACATTGTGATGCTGACCTTTTTGCCGTCTGTATCAAGTTCTATGCTGTGTCTGTGACTAAAACCATTGTATCTTGCATCGGTCAATATTTTCCATTTTCCCTGGCTAATGACCTCGATAACGAATGGTATCTGATTGACACCTTTTTTGAGGCTGCCTTTCCAGGCATAACTTCTCATTGCTCTAAACTCTTTGTTATCACTGTAGAATTCAATGCCATCATCCAGCTTGAAAAATACGCTGACATTTTTGTAGTCGGCATCACTTTCATACTGCATTACAATTCTGATGGGTTCTCCGATAGCGGAAGTTGTTGAAGATATCAGTTCACGGTCGTTCTCAATTGAGTTAAAGTATGAAACAAAAGAAACAGAGACAATAATCGCAAAGACTGCGGCAACTGCGAGCCATCTGTAATTAAATGACTGTTTTTTCTCGATTCTTTCAGCCTTTTCAAGTTTTGCAAGAAGAGTTCTTTCAAAAAGATCGGGATTGTGATTGTCGCTCTCAATTGAATAAGCTGAAAAAAGTTCTGCAACTTTTTTTGAGGAGTCCTCTGTTTGTTTTTTTATCTCTTCACACTGCATCGCCTTCCTCCTTTTCAGCTCTGGAACGTTCTCTGAAGCGGGAAAGTTGTTTTTTATAGTCATTTTTCTGAATTAATTCTGCAAGTTTACGTCTTCCCTTAAAAATCCGAGACTTTAAAGCTGAAAGAGATATTTCGAGTATTTCGGCGGCATCTTCGTAGTTCACTTCATCTATATCCACAAGTACGATAGCTAGCTTAAGTTTTTCCGGTAAAGTTGATATAAGAAAATGAACTTCGGCTTTAATATCTTTTTGAATAAGAGCTGATTCAGTGTTGTTTTCAGCAATAAAGATCTGCTTTTCTTCAGTTTCCACTTTAGAACGCATCTCAACTTTTGTTGCAGGACTTCTGAGATGATTGATGAACTCGTTTTTTATTATTCTCCACAACCATGTCGTAAATCTGCCGTTGATCCGGTATTTTGTTATTGAAAGGTAGGCCTTGACCAGCGCTTCCTGAAGAATATCATCAGCAAGTGAACGGTTTCCTCCGGCAATATTTACAGCAAAAGATCTTAACTTTGTCTGGTGCATTCTCACAAGATCACAGAATGCTTTTTTATCGCCTTCAATGGCTTTTTCAAGAAGTTGTCTTTCCCTGTTATCAGTCGCCATTAAAAAAGACCCTTTATTGTTCCGTCTCTATCAATATCCATGTTTTCTGCGGCCGGTTTTCCGGGAAGCCCCGGCATTGTCATGATGTCACCGGTATAGACTACGAGAAATCCTGCACCTGCCGAATATTTTATATCAGTTATCTCAAGTGTGAAATCCCTCGGTCTGCCTTTTAAATTCTTGTTGTCTGAAAAAGAATACTGTGTTTTTGCCATGCAGATAGGAATTTCAGCTATTCCCCATTTCATTCTATGTTCGATCTTTTTGAGTACTTTTCTAGGAATATGAACATTTCCGGCACCGTAGATCTTTTTTCCGATCTTTTCTATTTTTTCAACAGGGTGGTCATTAAGTTCATATGTGTACGTCACTTCGCCAAAGTTTTTGTGTGCGACTTTATTTACAGCCTCAGCAAGCTCCAGAGCTCCGTTTCCGCCTTTTGCCCAGACGTCCGCAGTAAATATCTGCGCTCCCATGTCCTTAGTCAGTTCTGTAACTGCTCTGATCTCTTCGTCTGAATCATCGGTAAATTTGTTAAGTGCAACGATCACAGGTCTATTAAAAGACTGCATGTTCTCCACGTGACCTTTAAGGTTATCAAAACCTTTTTTAACTGCATCCACATTTGATTCTTTAAGGTTTTTAAGTTTAACACCGCCGTGAAATTTCAGAGCTCTGATGGTTGCAACGATCACAACAGCATCAGGAGAAGTCATTCCTTTTGTTCTGCTTGCAAGATTGAAAAATTTCTCAGCTCCCAGATCACTTCCGAAACCAGCCTCGATAACGACAATGTCTGCATATCTTCTTGCAATATCTGTTGCGATAACTGAGTTCGTTCCATGCGCAATGTTTGCAAAAGGGCCAGTGTGTATAAGTGCTGGATTTCCTTCAAGAGTTTGGACAAGATTGGGCATGATGGCATCCTTGAGAAGAATGCTCATAGAACCCTGCGCGCTGATTGCGCCGGCCTTTAGAGGAACTCCGACTGAAGTTTCAGCAAGAATGATGTTTGAAAGTCTATTCTTGAGGTCTTCCATATCCCAGGCAAGACCTAAAATTGCCATAATTTCTGAAGATGCCGAGATGTCGAACTTACTTTCTCTAACCATTCCGGCTTCCTTTCCAAGACCGATAACCATGTTTCTAAGCGAACGATCGTTCATATCAAGAACTCTGTCCCAGATTATCTCTTTTGGAAGCAGACACTTCTGTTCAACTCTTGAATATTCGTTGTCAAGAAGGGCAGCAAGAAGGTTGTGTGAAGCAGTCACCGCATGAATGTCCCCAGTGAAGTGCAGATTGATCGAATCCATTGGAACAACTTGGGAGTATCCGCCACCAGCTGCACCGCCTTTCATACCAAAAACTGGTCCTAGACTCGGCTCACGTAAAGTAACGATCGTTTTCTGACCGATTCTGTTGAGAGCTTCACTAAGACCGATACTCAAAGTCGTTTTTCCTTCGCCCGCAGGAGTAGGAGTCATGGCAGTAACGAGAACAGTCTTTGCCTTTGGTTCGCCAATATTCCGGGCATCCAGACTTATCTTTGCGACACTTCTTCCCCAGGGAATAACATTGCTCGGGTTAAGACCCATTTTTTCAGCTATTTCTTCGATAGGCTTAATTTTGATTGATGAAGCAATTTCATAATCTGTAGACATTTTTCCACCCCTCGAATAATTTAACGAACATCATTGTCTTATATTGACGGATTTTGTCAAGACAAGTCCAGTTTAGAATAATTACGAGAGAATTTAGAGAATGATATGTAGATAAATTGCGACCTGACCCCTAATTTTTTTAAGACAAGTCCAGTTTAGAATAATTACGAGATAATTTAGAGAATGATATGTAGATAAATTGCGACCTGACCCCTTATTTTTCTTGAGAATGATATGTAGATAAATTGCGACCTGACCCCTTATTTTTCTTTTACTAGTTTATGATACTTCAATTTTAACACTATTGACATTTTCTCGGGAAAGTCTAGGATGAATCAGGAAACATAAATCTGGAGATGATAGATGAATTACAACCTTCTAAAACCTATTTACGATGCTTTGGGTTTAGCTTTCCCCGGCACATACATGACAATACTTTTTTTCGCTTTTTCACTTACTTTTCCAATTGTGGCGATAACTGCGGTAAGACTTAAGATGCCGGTGTGGAGACAAATTCTTTTTCCTATATTTGTTATTCCTTCTGCTCTGATCTTTTCCCGTGTTTTTCACATTCTTTTTGAAGGGATGTTCATGGATTATATGCACGGTCTGTGGGAGAATGGGATAGGGTATCTATTTAGCGAAATGCTTAATCCTTTTAAACCGGGACATGTGTTCTACGGAGGACTTTTCGGTGGATTTCTTGCAGGTGCGTTAATGGCAATTGTAAATTATCCGGGTGACTGGGCAAAATTTAAGAAAACTGCAGATGCAGCAGCGATTGTTGTTGCTAACGGTCTCTGGATTACAAGGATCGGATGCTTTTTTGAAGGATGTTGTTTCGGACGACCATCTTCAATTTTCGGAATACATTTCCCTCAGGGTTCAAAAACGATGTTCATGCTTTACCAGATCGATCCTGAACATACGAGTCTTTTTACTGAAACTCAGCCTATAATTCCTACTCAGCTGATCCATTCTGGTTTAAATCTGATAATTTTCGGAGTTTTAATCAAGCTTATGTTCACAGGAAAGGAAAAAAAACCTGGGTATATTGCTTCGATTTTTCTGCTTTCTTACTCTGTGGCGAGGTTTATGGTTGAATTTTTAAGATACGATATTAGGGGGAGCTTTCTCTTCTTTTCAACTAGTCAGTGGATATCAATAATCCTTTTTATTCTAGGTTGGAAGCTGTACTCAAAGACTAAATTAACTTGATAAAAATCTCAGAACTTTTAAAATAATCGCATGAATAGTAATGTTCTCAAAATAATATTGCTTTTGTTTCTTTTTGCATCGACTGATCTTCAGTCATATGAAAAGCCTCTAAAGCTTCATCACTACGCAAAAAGGGAGTGGAGTTCAATATCCGGACTGGCACATGATAATGTTACAGCGCTTTACAAGGATGCCAACGGAACGATCTGGGTTGGGACGATCGAAGGAATTTCCAGAATCTCAGGAGCGAGCATAAAGACTTTTTCAACGAGAAAGACTCCCGAACTTCTAAGCAACAGGATAGTTGATATTTCAGGAAGTAAATTGGGAGACGTTACGGTTGCAACTGAGATGGGCGTTTCGATCATTAGAAAAAGCTCGGTTAAGAATGTTTTTAAGAAGAAAGGACTCGTTGGAATTACTCAGACGGATAGTGGTGTCATCTACACTGCTACACAGTCTGAGCTGTTTGAGATAGTTGGCGGAAAGGTGAATAAATACAGCATAATAAGTGGTTTGCCCAAAGGGAAGATCCTTAGTCTGACATCAGATGGTGAAAAGGTGTATTTCGCCAATGATAGCGGTGCAGTTCATTTGTTGAATAAAAAAACTTTTTCAGATGATCTTTGTGAGAAAAACAAATCTGCCGTGACAGCAATTTCATGTTCAGAAAACGGCATGATAGCTTTGGGAAATAAGCAGGGACAGATCTTCACAATTAAGGATGGAAAGTGCGGAGAGATAAGTATTGATGCGGCAGTCGCAGTGACAGGATCTCCAGTGCTTTCAATATCTGCTTTCGGAGATGAGATAAAGGCTGTTACAGCTGAATATGTGCTTTCTGTTAAAGGAAAAGATGTCAGAGCCTTCAAGAGTAGCCAGCAGCTTCCAGGCTCTTTATCTGAAGTTCTTTATGATGATGACAAGATAATGTGGGTTGCCGGAAATAGAGGCCTGAAAATGTTCTATGCCGGTGCCTTTATAACTCTTGGTAAAGACGAGGGACTTCTTTCTGAAATGGCTTACGCAATGGTGCAGGACAGACTTGGAAAGATCTGGGTTGGCACCCGCGGAGGCGGACTGTTCTACTATGTTGACGGAAAATTCAATCAGGTTGCAGATTCTTCAGGTATTCCAAGTCGTTTTATCGGAGGTCTGCTTGTTGATAAAGCCGGCTATATCTGGGCTGGAACCGCAAAAGGTATTGTAAAGTTCAAGTCGGAACTTCCAGTGAAAATCAAGAGCGTTCCTACAGTTAACAAAAATATAGCCCCGCTTGTGAGTGCTCTTTTTCAGGATTCAAAAAGCAGAATATGGGCAGGTTCAGCAAATGGTGAAGTCTACATGCTTCTTCGTGATGGTTTTGCCTTTGTGAGAAGTGTTGGAGATTCAAAGAACGACTATGTAAGTTCTATAGCTGAAGATAGCTCGGGACGGCTCTGGTTTGCAACTTCAAGAGGTTTACTTGTTCTTGAAAATGACTCTTTCAGAAAATTAGATTCGACTAAAGGACTTCCAGGAAATATGATACTGAGTCTGTATGCTGATGATAGCTCCGGAAATCTTTTTGCAGGAACTATGAGAAAGGGACTTGCAGTTATCTCAAGTGATGGATCCCGTATCAGAAATGTTGACACAACGAGAGGTCTCTGCAGCGATACTATCTTTTCTATATCTGAAGATGATAAGAAAAATCTGTGGTTTACCAGTACTCAGGGAATATTCAGGTTAAAAAAAGCTGATGTCCTTAAAGCTGTCAATGATGAAAAATTCGTGCTGAAATGTAATAATTTCGATCAGCAGGACGGTGTTAGAAGATCTGAGAACACAGGTGGAGTTCAGCCTTCTGCTATGGTGCTGGATTCAGGGAGAAAGTGGTTCCCGACAGTTGAAGGAATTGCAGTGAAACTTAAAGGTGTGTCCGGTAAGTCAACACCGCACATTTTAATTGATGATTTTATTATAAACGGTACAAAGACATCTGTGGAGCAAGGCGGGAAGATCAAAGGTGAAGTGTCTCTGCTTGAGATCCCGTTCGTTGCCGGAAGGTTTATTCATCCTGAAAGATTAAAGACTAGATACAGACTCGTTCCTTTTGAAAGTGAGTGGCATGATGTTGCAGATAGATATGTGGCGATCTATCAGAAAGTTCCCTCAGGTGACTATGAGTTCAAAGTTGAAGTGATCGATGAAGACGGAAAGGTTTTAAAGAGATCTGTTAACTTCTCAGTTGCCGGTGTGGGGTTTTTGACAGTAGTTGTTCTTGTTGTTGCAGGAATATTTATTTTCTTCATAGGCTTTATCTTTTTTAGAAGAAAATCAAAGACTTTTAAAAGTGTTCTTGCCGGAAAAACGGACATCAGGTCTGAAAAGAAGGTGAAGGAACAGAATCTGGAAGATGATGGTCCAAAGTATGAAAAGAGCCGGCTTGATGATGAAATTGCAAAAGACTATGCTTTGGAACTTGAAAAGCTTATGTTGGAAGAAAAGGTTTATAAAGATACTGACATTACAATGCCTGAGCTTGCAAAGATGCTTGATCTTTCACCAAATGTTCTTTCTCAGGTTATAAATGGTTACTGCGGACTCAATTTTTATACCTACATCAATCGATTCAGAGCTGACGAGGTTGTGGAGATAATGAAGCAGGATATTGATAAAAGAAAAAATGTTCTTAACATAGCCTTCGATGCAGGTTTTAAATCAAAAACAACTTTCAACACCTTCTTTAAAAAGCACACAGGTCTTACTCCGAGCGAGTTTAGAAAACAGCTTGAAAAGGATATGAAGAAGGAAAAATAGCAAAAATCCTAAAAAAAAGTTTCAAGATGGCAAAAAAAGATTAAACCTTTGATATTGTTTAGTTAATTAGTTTGGCCCTATGTAGCCGAACTCTTTTGCCTGGGTGTGCTCTGTGCAGTTCTACACGGACGTTCGCATATAATATGTATATATAATACACTTGATTAGTGTTGACAAGATTTTTGGAGATTGTTTTGAGTAATTCATTTCGACATTTTAAACGTTCAAACCGAAACAAAGTGAAAAAGGGATTTACGTTGATCGAGTTGATGATAGTGTTGGCAATCGTAACAATTATTGCAACAGCTTCTGTTCCGCAGATTCAGATGTGGACTGCTAAGAATAGAGGGAAGTCTGCGGTGTCAAGTATTATATCTGATTTTGCTAAAGCTAAAGGCATTGGAGCTTATTCCACGGAAGAGAGTACGAATTCAGCTTTAATTTATCAGAAATATGTGGTTGAAAGACCTCTGACGGGTGTTATGTACCGGAAATCATCTTACACTATAATCCAGAGAGCGGCAACAATTACCGGTGACTGGAAAGATGACGGTAGCAGTGGTCACACAACAGTGAGAAAGGTCGGAATGCCTATGAATGTAACGATCGAGAATCTTAATACCGGTGGAACTAACGATGGTACCGGAGCTTCACCAACTCTTGTTTTTACTTCAAACGGAAGGATCAAGCAGACTAATAATATTCTTGTGCCTCTTGGTGCCGGGGCTGGTAGTTTAAAGTGTGGTGCAGAAGATTCTACGCTTGATGGGAGAAGGATCTTTTTTGCTATTATTAAATCTCTTGTAGGAGACGATAAGGCAATGTGGTATAGGGTCGAGATCGATTCTGCCGGGGAGTTCTTTGTTTGTATGCAGCCTGGCGCTGCATCAAGTCAATCTGATTTTCTCGGCTCAAATGCAAATATTTTAGAGATGTAGGTGATATTATGAGAAAAAAAGAATCAGGGTTTACATTACTGGAAGTTATGATTTCAATTTTTATTTTTTCTTCCGGAATGATGGCCTTCATGTCTTACCATGCGAGAGCGAATACAATGGTCTTTGAGACAGAGTCTGCTCAGATTGCCCATTCTATTGCAATAGGCCTCTCTCAGGAAGTGAGTAGTATGACACCTGAAAGCTTTCGTAAACTTTGTGATGAAAGTTCAATTAGCCTTGGAGCTATTTATCAGGATTCAAATCTCTCAGGTTATTTTGGCGATAGTGGTGAATTTGTGACAGGTCCTTTTGATGCCTGGGGGAGACCTCTGAATGGAACTGCAACAGGAAATTATCTTTATTATCGGATGATAAAGATAAACACTTATGAAGGAATGACCGACATGGTTGTTCTTGAAACATCTCAGTTAAGTAGACTTAGACATTTTGAAGTAATAGTTGCCTGGCCTTTTAAGGGACATGGCGGTGTAAAGTGTAACTCAGTGGGTAAATCTCAATGCAACTACCTTACTATTCCTATAGTCAAGGCTGTTGCCATTGAACCTTAGAGGAGAGATTTTGATGAAGTTAAATTACAAAACCACCTTAAAAGGTTTTACGATAATTGAGCTGATGGTCAGCATTTTTGTTACTCTGATTGTGCTTGGAACGTTTTTTAAACTTTACACCAACTCATTTAAGAACGAAAGAAGTACGAACCTTAGAACTTCTGTTGCCCATGTTGGGGATCAGATAGCCGAAAGTCTCTCAGCACCTCTGAGACTTATAGGACTTAATAATGACTATGCTGATTATGATGCCGGACAGGTGATCATTAATGCAGATGGTGGAACCGGAAATGATACGATAACCTTCCGTTTCAAGTCTCCATACGGAGGGCCTATTACGAAACTTAAAGCTAATGCATCGGGAACAGGTCCGGACTGTAGTTTCACAACATTAAACTCCGGATCATTTCATTCGGGTGTAACCGAGATACAGCTTATGACTAGTTCCGGCATATATAAGGCAACGAACCTTAGCTTATCATACGGTACAAATACAATAACAGGTAAGGTCTGGGATTCGAGCGGTGCTGCTTTCGGAGAAGATTGTTCGCTGAAGTTCCCCGAAGGAACTCTGGTGACTGGAGGAAACAACACCTATCTTTTTTACTATAGCTACGGAGGGGCGAACACTACCGTTCGTCTAACTAACGAAACTTCGGGTGAAGATGTTATTGACTTTGACAATGACGCAAAAAGCCCTTTCAGTGTTCCCTGGTTTGTTCTGCAGTTCCAGAGAGAATATATTTTATCTGATATTCTGCATCGGGAATGGGTTTCAGAGATAACAGCTTCTACTGAAATTAAAGAGATAAAGGCGATAAGATTTGGTTTTGTAATGCTTTCCACAAGAGAAAGAACGCAGAAAAAAGATGTTTCGTCAGGTTCGGGAACAGTTAATTTATGTCCTTTTGAGACTACTGTGACTAAGTGTTACCATCACAATGATCTCAATAAAACGGCTTATGTGTTTAGAAGACTGATCCATATTAAGAATTTCGATTATTTACAGAGAAATTCAGGTATTTCTTACTAATAGGGGGGTGACGAATGATTAAATTTTTAAGGTCATTACTTTTAAATCAAAAGGGAATTGCTCTTTTTGTAAGTATACTGATGTCAATGAGCCTTGCCATTATAGCAATGGCATCTATGGCGAGACTTTCAGAAACAACACATCAGACAGGAAAGACTCTTCAGGAAAAGCGGCTTCTTATCTATGCAGAATCCGCAGCAAATATTGTCAGTGCAGAGATCGAGGAAATAATTGCATCACAGTTAGATTTTACAGAAGCGAGTTATATATACGGTCCGGAAGGAGAAGGTTCATTTAAATATTATCCCAAAGATATTTTTATTAATCCGGGATCTTCAGGGAGGCCGACACTTTTTGGATACAGAGCTGTTGCCCGGCTCTTTGCGGTAGCGGGACAGAAGCCTCCCGGATTAAAAACAGGGAATATGGTGCCTTCTAATGGTGCGTGTTACGATATAACCATAGATGTTGTGGAGATAATTCATGCTCCCAGCGGAAGTATAAGTTCTGACGTAGATAGTCAGACACCTGCCTTTAGGTATTATAAGGGTAAGATGAAGACTGTTGGAATAATTAGCTGTTATGAGAAGGGGTAATGATATGAAAGATTTATTTAGATCGAAAAAGTTCAGGACCGGCAGGATCTATCGTGTTTTCTTTTATCTGACGATTTTCCTGATTCCATTGATGCTAATTTCTTCGGAGCTTGATGAGAGTCTGGTTGATGATGTTACTGCGATGATCACTGTTGCAAAGAAGATTAAACACACAACTTTCCTGCTTGACACATCGGAAAGTATGAATCAGTTTGCGTACAGTGACTACATTAACACATGTGAAGATTCTATCGCTAACATTGGTCATGCAATTGAGCTTTGTTATACTTCCTACGCACAATGTGTCAACGTTGAGGATAATGCAGCGTGCAATGTTAGCCTCGGTTGTGGGGATATTAAACTCAAATGTATAGATCTTGAGGCTACCGAAACGACCCTTAAAAGCTTCTGTGCCGATATAGCTAATATCTATTCAGAACCAAACAAAACCGCAACGATCGCCAATCCCCTGAGCGGTGGTCCTAATGATGCCAAGAAGTTTGTAGGGCCGTGGAATCCGAATGATGCTACATATCAAGAGGATCTTTGTTTCTATAACTGGACTGATGATACAAACGGCGACATGCTTGATATGGATGGTGACGGTATAACTAACTCTCAGCACTATTCAAATTCAGATCCCGACGCTGTGGACCGTAGAGACTGGGATTGTCTTACGGATGGTGTTGAGCCAATACAAAAAAGAGGTGGACTGTGGCTTAACTGGAAATATGCCACGTCACTTGATGCTGTAAAGATAATTTTGGCCAACACTCACAAGTTTTCATTTGAACCCAGAACCAGAGGTATTCGTAAATGTGTAAAGACCGAATATAAGCCAACCAATGAAAATTCTGCCCATAAGAAGGTCTGTTACAGAGAGTTTGAAACAAATCCCGGTGCTCCTGCAACATTTCAAAAGATAAAGGAGCATGTAAGAGCGAACTGGGAAGTTACAAAAACTGATACTGGTGTTGAAAATGATCCTCTCTGTGATGGTACGGATAATTTTGAGGTTGACCTAGATACGGTTCTTCCAGTTGACCCTGATTCAAAGCAATCAGATGTTGTTAACTGTGAGGTATGCTATGATGATTATGGGGAAACTGAGGTTGACTGTGACGAGTATGTGTCAGCGAGTGCGATCACAAGTGCTGATATTGTGATACCCAATATTACTGCAACAGTTGACTATTCCTGCTGTTCCAACTTTGAGTGTGCTGATCCCAAGTGCAGAGATGATGATAGTTCCTGTCGATCAGACGGTGGAGCCTGTGTATTGGGTTATTATAGTGATTTTGATCAGGACCCGGAACATTGTTGTGGTATTATTGCATGTATAGAGCAGGCAGATCCTGCAACCTGTGTAGGAAGTGGAACTTATCTTCCGGGGCCGGGTAATGATTTTACTGTAGAGGCTGAAGATGATCTTAACATGCCTGTTCTTTCTGCACCGAATGAGTACAGTAATGTTACTCTTGCTGTTACTGTAAAGGACTTGACCTTTGCTCCTGTGGCAAATGTTGATAAGGTTATAGTTTCTGTTTATTACGGCTGTAATAATGTCGGTGAAAATCCATCAAACAAGATTGGAGAGAAGGAGTATAATTCACCGGTTGCTACAGATACTATTGTTTCAGTTCCTGTTGATCTTAGCGGCTGTGAGGAGGTTGGATACAAGGTTGGTGCAACCATGCAGATCTTTCACAGCGGTGCTGATTTTTCATCTGCTACGGTAACCATGGATCTTAGCTTTTCTGTAAAATATGACAGTGGTTCCGAGCAGCCGATTCTGGTTCTGGATCCTGCCCAGTTTTACTACTTTGAGTACAAATCTGAGGCAACAGGAGGCCTTTCAGACCAGGTTAATGAATATGAATGTAAAACAACGATTTATCATAAGCAGGTAGGAGTGGTTAATGGTAAGGCCAGCAAATGCACAATAGCAAGGGCTTTTCCTGATCCTGCCACTAGACCGGAATACTGTGCTCCTGACTCTAAAACTACCAAGACGATAGATGTTGATAGTTGGGGTAACACAAAGAAAACAGCTTGTTCATGGTTATGCCGGGATGAAGTTGTCTATGACGATGTCTGGAAGTGCAAAGGATTCTTTGTGCAGATGGATGACCCCGCCAGAGGTGGTCCTTCCAGTAATGTTGTCACTACAAAATGTCAGGGTGATGATCCGACTGCTCTTAAAGACTGCTGTATTGCGGTGCATAATACTCCTCATAGTTCCTTAGAACTTGACCCTCCTGAAGGTGTGAAATTTGCTGCTGCAGGCCCGGAATATGACTGTTATATCAGTGGATTTGAAGAAGGTGAGGCAGACGGTGAAAGGATGTATACAAGTGCCTATCAGGCCGAGGTCGTTAAAGGTCATATACAAGAGATCAACCAGGCATCTTATAAACTTCTTCCTTCAGGATGGGCTTCTCCTTACAGTAATAGTAAGTGGTATAGTGATGCTGCACTCATCAATAAGAGCGGTGGTTTCCTTGCCAACAGTTTTGTAAGTGTTTTTGAAACAGGAAAGACCGGGACTAGAGATATTTCTTGTATCTATGATATTGTTAATGGGTTTGAGGGTGAAGACTGCACGGACTGCCTTGATCTTGGCTGTTGTAGTGTTGATATCGGTGGTGGAACAGATATGTGTGAGTATCCGAGTTTCTGGATGAAGATCCCTAATACCCAGGGAGGGAAGTTGATATATCCCGCGACAATACTTACCGGAGACGAAATTACCGGATTTAAAGATATGATGAACGATCTGGAGGCAAAGGGCGGTTCTACTTTAGGAGAAACGCTATATGATGTATGGCGCTACCTTGGTGGTATGTATTCAATTTATGATCCTAATCATAATGATAATACTCCAGCAGGAGATCCTCACTATCTTTCACCTTTTCAGGGTGCTGATGTAGAGTGTTTTGAGAATACTGCAGTTATAGTGTCAGGCGGACAGCCTCAGTTCGATGATAACTACTCAATAGAATCGGGTAAAACTACACAGGCATATCCTACGGATGTTCCCTGGGTGGTTCCTGATATACTTGATGTTGCAGATCCTTTAGGCTATAAGCCCTATGTTAGGACAAACTGGTACCTTACTGCACTGGAAGAGGTTGCAAACTGGGTTCATACAAAGGATTTCTGGCATGATAACCCAATCTGCCGTGAAACAAATAACGCTAATGTCTTCGGTTATGAGGTCGGTGGAACAGCGGCTGACGGAACAGTCTGCAATACCGCAACCGACACTACTACAGGTATAAATGTAATAGACACTATACATGCTGTTGCTATTGGAGACTGGACGCTGGCTCCTCTTTACAATAATCCGGCTAACGATTATCTTGAAGATTCGGTTATTCAGAACGCTGCTATAAACAACGGAGGCGAGTATTTCGGTCTTACAGCAAAGGCTGTCTCGCAGCCGCCTGGTGTAAACACTTTCAATAACCTGACCGAACTTTTTAATGACTTTAATAATTCGGGATCATTTGATGATGTTGCTTCGGGTAGACCTCACTGGACTTCTGCTCTAGTTCAAACTTTTGGGATTGAAATGAGAGCAAAAGGTCCTGAAGCATATTCTCCCGGAGCTGTGCCTATTGATAATGTAGCAAGCCGATTCTGGTTCGGTAACCTGAAAAAGTATACCATAGGTGATAATTCTTCAGGGTGTAACCTTGAATTAGATCTGGAGTGCGCAGGATGGGAGAGACTTACTGTTCCTATTGAGGACTGTTTTGATCTTACTGACTCCGGAGCGGATATTACCCGTGTCGAGTTTCGGAAGATCATGGCTGGCGGAGTTGCCTCAAAAATTGAAGATGCTCTGAACGCTTCTTCACCAACCTGTTCTGATACAGTGGGTGCAGTTGATCCCTGTTTTACCAGTGGCGCAAGAAATATAATTTATGATGATGGTGCTGCTCTTCTCAAACTTGAGGCCTCGAGCCTGCCGTTTTTTGAGACAGAATTTAGTAAGGGCTATTCCGGGATAACAACCAGTGAAACAGTTCAGATACTGGATTATATCTATGGTTATGACGCATTTGATTATGACGAAGATCTTGCCAGAAATGAAGTGCGGTTTGCCGATGATCCTATAATTGAAGTTGACGATCCTTTTAATATTGATTTCACAGCAACTACAAAAATAGATATAAGGCCACTTCTTATGGGGGCCATTGTACATTCAAAACCGGTTGCTGTTAATTATGAGGACTCAGATACCACAAGAATATTTGTAGGAGCTAACGATGGAATGTTCCACTCTTTCGATCAGGATGGAAACGAGGTTTTTGCCTATATTCCGAAGCCTGTGCTTCCTGCTTTAACAGACTTTCTTGATCCGAGAGTAGGAATATTCTTCAACTCATCTGTTGATGGTCCGATATCTCTTCAGCATATTGATTACAACAACAACGGCATGATTGATGGAGAGGAGCAGGCATACCTCATCTTCGGTTACAGAAGAGGAGCCTCGTCCTATACAGTTCTTGATATTTCAGAACTAGATAACCCTAAATTTGTGCAGCATATTCCAGTTGAGGGTCAGAGTTGGGGCAAGCCGCTTGTTTTCAGAAAATGCGGAGGGACATCCTGTACTGTAGCGACGGACCTTACATATTATCTGGCACTTCCGGGTGGTTATGATCCATGTTTTGATGCAGATTCTCCTGCCTGTCCGCTTACTGCATCAGGTAATATGGATCCTGCTGGAAACCACATTTATATCTATAAGTTTAACGGTGCGACCTACGACCTTATTAAGGATTATGAAATGACAAATGCCGCAGGATACGCAAATGTGAGAGATCATGGCTTTCTTAGGACATCTTTTGTTTCTGCTCCTGTAGGCATAAATACTGATGGAAAATTTTCTCAGGATACAGAGTTTGTTTATATTACTGATGTTTCCAGTACCGTTTTCAGAGTGGATGTTAGAAAGAACGATCCGGATGACTGGGCGTTCCGTGCCGTTTTCAGACAGAGATCTGTTCCTCAGCCTATTACATGGGCTCAAGGTTTAAGGACCTACGTCCAGACAAACATCTATCCTCCTTTAACACAGTATCCGATCTATGAAGATGCTACGTATACAGGGCTTATCCCGATATCGCTTGTAACAGGAAACCTTGTTAATCCGCGTGCTTATGAGATCGATGAGATGATGGTGTTCTATGATAGATATGAATATCCTGCTTTAAGTGATCCTATTAATTCTTCCAGTCTTGATAACCTTGCAATTGAACCTCACGGATCCGGATTATTGCCTGGTGAAGTTGGATGGCAGAAAGCGTTTCTGAGTCCTGATAAGATAACTGAAAAAGGTATCTCAGCTCCTCTTATGTATTATGACAGGTTTGAGGACAATACATACTCGCTTGCGTGGAATACGTACATACCGAATAAAATAACAGACTGTAGGGACTTCGGTACAAGTAGAAACTATATAAGGAACCTTGGTGATGGTTCTGCTCCTTTGGTTGGAGCGAATGCAGCTATATATGAGAGCGGTGATGGCTATTGGGATCCTACAGAAGAGTGCGGATGGGATAATATAAGTATTGCAACTGACGTTTCTGTTGTTGCTACATCTGAAGGAGAAGATCTGACATTCAGCGCAGGAGACGACATTTTCAAAAAACCAGGTCCTAGGTTGGTTGAGAACCCGGCGAATATTATTAAGTGGTATGAACTGTATTAGGAGGAAAGATAAATGAAGAAAATACTAATAACACTGATTCTTACAGTTCTCTTAGGAGGATTTTTATCTGCGGAAATTACCGCGAATGAGGGAGATTCCGTTGTTGAGTTTCCCACGATCGTTCTTGTGGGGCAGATAGTTGAAATAACTCCGTATTCCGTTATTTTTGAGAATACCTATGCGGATACTGGTGTTACTAATGAGCAGATAAAAAATCTTGTGAAGTATTATTCAAGCAGCCTTGATTTTAGGGCTCATGCTTTTGCAAACTCGCTTAAAGTTGTTCATGTTAAGGATGGAAAGATGAGGCTGGCCTTTTATCTTGATAATATCACAAAGGTTTTTGACGATGATGTTAAGAACTACATGAAGTTTATCCCGCTTTTTTATCTTTTTAAGAACAATCTCAATCAGTTGAAGGTATCTGATAAGATAAGGGAAGAGTTGAAGAAAAAGACTCTTGACTATTATCTGAATCTGTCCATGGTAAAGGACCTTATGGCAAAATCCTGGCTTGCCGGTGTTTTTAAGATAGATTCTGATTCAGGAAAGCTTGTCTACTATGCATCGAGACTTTACAACAATATGGAAGATCTCAAGCTTGATGATTGGGCTAGGGAGAATAGAATTTTCGATATAATAAAGACAGGAATGACTATGACAATGTCAAAGGCTCGAGTTGTGGGAAGAGGTTCATCGAAGCCTGAGGAAGAAGACGATTCAACGAAAGATGGCAAGGGTGGAGTTAAAGGTAAAGATAAGTTTTATAATGAAAAATTTGATGGAAACGGTGAGGCAAAGTGATGAGAAGTTCCAAGGAATTTAAAAGATCCGGGCACACCTTAATTGAGCTTATGATTGTAATGGGAATTATTACTATCCTTGCATATGTCGCGATCCCGATTTTTAAGGGTTACTCAGAAGATGGCAGGATCGATGAGTTGAAAGCCACTCTTTTAAAGGCAGCTACTGCGCAGGAAAAACATTTTGCTTCAACAGGACAGTATGCAGCACTTTCTTCATCTCTTAGTAACTCTGGATACCCGACACCTCCAAATAATAAAATGACGCTTCATACCGGGCTGATATTTCAGCATAACGTCGGTATGTCATTTTGGGTGGCAGGTAACTATGATGTTAATCCTGATGTTACTGAGGCATACAACGAATGCTGGGTCTACTTCGGCTCAGTTCTTGGAACAAGTGATTCGAACAACTTTGTCCGTCTATATAAGGAGACTGGAGCTATATCGACAGATACTTCAGGTATATCTCATTGTCCGACTTTAGACCAAGTTTGTAAATAGGAGATAAAAATGAGGGGATTTACACTAATTGAGTTAATGATCGTTATTGCGATAGTTGGAATACTTGCTGCAGTTGCCATACCGTTATATGGCGGATACAAGCAAAGAGCTATCAGGGCAGAGGCTGAGCAGGAACTAATGAATGTAGCGACTGTTGAAGAAGATTATTTTAATAGTTATAGAAGATATACAATTGTTGAATCTGATCTCGAGGATTTTTATGGAGTTAATATTGCAGGAGATCATTTCAGTATTGATATTACAGGTGACACTTCAGCTTATATTGCAACAGCGTATGTCTGTTATGAGCTTGCTGGAGCAGCCTGTAACTCAGGAAATATGAACCTGACCTGTACAATTACAGTAGGTCAGGAAACCCCGAATTGTATCTAATAAAGATATTGGAGGCCGACATGAGAGTTAAATTATTAACAGTGACCTTGATAGCGTTGATGCTTTCTTTTGGTCTGGTTAGTTGTGATGGAGGAGGAAATCCTCTTGAGTCAGGAATTGATGACGGTGATCGTTTCGCTGTTGAGATCCCGGACAGTAATCAGACAGAAGGAAACATTTCATTTACGGCCAAAGGACATTTTAATGTCCAGACCTGGCCGACACTTGCTACTGGTCAGAAAAAATGCTACGGAGCAGCAGGGGAGATTTCCTGCCCTGAGCTCGGAGATAAATTTTTTGGTCAGGATGGGTCATATCAGTTCGGTCTTAGAGATTATTTAGATAATGGTGACGGCACAGTGCTGGATTTTGTTACAGGTCTAACGTGGCAGCTTGGACATAAAGAGGATGTTACATGGTATGGTGCTGAGAGCTACTGTAATAGTCTTACTCTCAACAGTGATATATGGAGACTGCCTGATACTCATGAGTTAAAATCTCTGATAGATTATGGAACGGCTGGTCCTGCAGTTGATTCTGCAATAGTTGATCCTGCGGGAACAAATATGACATTTCCTGATACGCCTCCTAATACGACATCTATGTGGTTCTGGGGAGCAAAGACTGCTTTGCCTGAAAATATTATCTCGGGACAAGAGTCTTCCTGGATTATTAATTTCTACGATGGATTTGTGGAGTATACTTTCAGAAGTAATCTCTACAATGTTCGTTGTGTCAAGGCAAATTAAAGGAGAATGTGATGAGAAAAAATAAGATAAAGATGTTTTACGTTCTCTGTTTTCTCCTTTTGGGGTTTGCCTGGAACAATCTTAGTGCACAGTGTTCGAACTGTACTTCGGATGGGTCTCTGAATTCATTGAGTTATGCTCGACCCGCTTACGCTCCTGAATGGACGACTGTTCAGTCTAACAGTGTCGAAGGTTATGACTACATGCTTTTCAGCGTTATTCAAGGTCAGATCTATAGATGGACTACCTATGGCCCAGAAGACGAGGCCCTCGGGCTTGACGCTGAATGTGTCAATGACATTGACTGTGTTACCGGTTTTACATGTGAAGGTGTTGTCGGAAATAAAAAATGTCAACCGGGATTTGATACACAGCTTACACTTTTAAAAGGAGCATGTAGCGCTTCAGGAGAAGAGCTTGCATACAACAGAAATGGACTTTTCAGAAACCAGTCTGTTATTGAATGGAAATCTGATTTTAACGGAACAGTTTTTCTTCTTGTAAACAATTATGATTGTACCACTTCCTGTGATGTTAACGGATCAAACTGTATGACCACGTCTGTTAAATGGCAGAGAATTGATTCTGCCCACTGTTCTGACTGTTCCTACAGCTATCCGACTACAACGATACCGGCTGGAACACCAGCATCATCGTTTTCCGGTCCCGTTGACTCTCCGGGATGGACACTTACGGCCGATAACGATATAAAAGCAGGTGAATTCCAGACATTTGCAGTCGATGTAGGAAAGATCTACAGATGGACGACATGCAGTGATGAAACTTTTGATACCCAGCTCACACTTTCTAGGGGTATTGCGTCTGTTGGTGAGTGTGGACTATTTTTAGCATACTCAGACGATTCTCCTGAAATGGGGGATTGTCTTGATGGAACTAAACAGTCTGTGCTGGAGTGGCAGTCAGATTTTGTTGGAGAAGTTACAGTTCTTCTTAATCAGTATAACTGTGAACGCTGTGGAAAAAGTGAGAATCCGACAGATCCGTACGGACATTGTGCTGTCAGTTCTCTTGAATGGCAGAGATATGACTGTAATGAATGCCATGATGATAAAGGTAATAAAAATATTGATGATGACCTTGATACTTTAGGTAGTGTTGACTCCGGAGATTATTATAGATTTGATCTTGTGAAAGGTGGACAGTATGTTTTCAGATCAGTTAAAGAGGATACAGGATCTGATTTCACCGGTATTTTGACGTTAAGAAAGGGTTCAAACTGTAGTGGAGAAGTTCTCAAGCAGAGCGAGAAGGTTCCCGGTTCATATATTCATCAGATCATTTTTACTGCAATGGAGGACATGGCAGTTATGCTTCTCATTTCAGGTCCTGATTGTTTATATCCTATGAGTAAAACTGCGGATATAACCTATCAGATGGTTTATGATCCGGATGAAAGGTTTGGTGCATATAAGGATGAAAATGACAAAGTCTGGACGGGTACTGTTTTTGATAGTGAGACCCAGACGGTATTTATGGATATTGA
>Ga0222695_1000369_pt1 | contig 26220 bp, 26 predicted proteins | sample AntAcemetage1398_FD_179834 | JGI IMG/M metagenome (GOLD analysis project Ga0222695, IMG submission 179834) | Saline water microbial communities from Ace Lake, Antarctica - #1398 | ecosystem: Environmental > Aquatic > Non-marine Saline and Alkaline > Saline | place: Antarctica: Ace Lake...
AACCGTATGCCCCAATGAAGAAAAAGGTGATCCGGTTCAGAAGCGGAACCTAAAACAAATTTTTCAGGCAATCGCAGAAATATAGATCAGACACTTTTCAGATTTTTAAGAGTTTTGAAATTGGCTCGTTATAAAGAATTGAAGTTTTTCCTGTTCTTCTCGGAGCAGACAAAAGAATGTTGCTGCCGTTTTTAATTTTTTGCCACAAATTTCTTATGTCTCCCGGTCTGTCAAAGAACTTATCTCCAGTTGCGACCTGCCCAACAACGGTTTTCATGGTATTTCCTCCCAAAAAAAGGTTTTCATAGTATTAAATATAATGACAAAAAATAATTTGTCAAGTGACGTGACAAAAAAACATTTGTCAAGTGACGTGACAAAAACATGTTTATTCCCAATAATGTTCAAGTTCGTTTGATACGCTTTATTGATTTTTTCCCTTACCTAATTAAACTGATTCCGTTGTTTATTGAATTGGAGAAAATGATGTCCGTATACAAAGAGCTTGAAAGAAGAGGTTTTATTTCAAACACCACAGACCCTGAGATTGATAAGTATCTTTCAGAAAACAAGGTTGCGGTTTATTGCGGTTTTGATCCGACGGCAGAGAGTCTTCATATAGGAAATCTTGTTCCAATGATGGGGCTTGCTCATTTTCAAAGATACGGGCATAGTGTTCTTCCACTTATCGGTGGCGCAACTGGAATGATCGGTGATCCAAGCGGAAAGAGCGAAGAACGAAATCTCCAGACAATTGAACAGGTTCGGCACAATGCTGATTCAATAAAAAAACAGATGGCCTTTGTTATGAGTTTTGACGGTGAAAATCCGGCAGTTATGGTTAATAACTATGACTGGACCAACAAGATGACGATAATTGACTGGCTTAGAGACGTAGGAAAATATTTCACAGTGAACTATATGATGGCAAAGGATTCTGTAAAAAGCAGGCTTAGTTCTGACAGTGGAATATCCTATACAGAATTCAGCTATATGACTCTTCAGTCTTATGATTTTCTCCATCTTTACAGGAATAACAACTGTACTGTTCAGTTTGGTGGAAACGATCAGTGGGGAAATATTACAGCTGGTCTTGAACTAATTAGAAGAGCTGAAAACGGAAAAGCTTTTGGAATGACCTTTCCTCTTATTACAACTTCTGCCGGAGAGAAGTTTGGAAAGAGTGCAGGAAATGCTGTCTGGCTTGATGTAGAAAAAACAAGCCCTTATCAGTATTATCAGTACTGGATAAATACGACTGATGAGGATGTTGAAAAGATGCTCAAGCTTTTTACATTTCTTGATGTCGATGAAATTGAGAAAGTATGTAAAGAGCACGCGCAAGAACCGCACCGGAGAATTGCTCAGAAACTGCTGGCAGAAGAAGCGACGAAAATAATTCATGGTAATAATGGTCTTGAGAGTGCTTTAAGAGCTTCCAAGGCACTTTTCGGTGGAGATCTCGATGGGCTTTCAGAGAAGGAAATACTTAATATATTCAATGATATACCCTCGAGTTCTGTTTTAGAAAAAGACCTCGTTGAAGGTGTAGGGATCTGTGATCTTCTTGTTGATACAAATATGCAGAATTCAAAAGGAAATGCCAGAAGACTTGTTCAGCAGGGTGGATGTTATATAAATAATAAAAAGGTTGATGATATTGATTTCAAAGTTAATAGATCATCCTTGATGCATGAATCTCTGCTTGTTATTAGATGTGGAAAGAAGAAGTATCACCTTGTGACGGTGAAGTAGCTTAGATGCAGTTTAAAAGCCCTTTCTTTTCAATGATATCTTTCTGAACTTTTGAAAATTCCTTAAAATGACCGACAATTTTTTCATTATCGAAAATTTCGCCTGTCTCAGTGTCAAACTCAAGAGCTTTTCCAGTTTCAAGAATAGAGTTTTCAAGATCATTGATCTCAAGCATAGGAAAACCAGTATTGATGATGTTTCTTTTGTAGATAGAACCAAATGATTTTGCTGCTACACCCTGAAGACCTAGAGATATAAAGCAGTCAACGGCCTGCTGTCTGGAACTTCCTGAGCCGAAGTTCTCGCCGGTAACAAGGACCATTCCGGGTTTAACCTTCTTTGAAAAATCTTTGTAGTTGTCAAGATTGTCTAAAGCGTACTGCCCCATAAGATTGATATCGACGATCGAAAGATACTGGTTATGAAAAATCTGATCAGTATCAATATCGTTGATAAGAATTCCCTCATGATCTTTCAGAACAAAAATGTCAGCTTTAATTCTTTTCATTTTTCTTTTCCCCGTTGTTTTTAATAATATTATCAATAACTGCTTTAAAGTATGCTTCTTTTTTGGCTCCGGAAACAAGCTTGCCGTTTATGAAAAAAGTCGGAACACTTTTTACCTGATGTTTTGCGGCTTCACTCATATCCATATTGAGAACAGTTTTTGTCTCTGGATCTTCCATAGTTTTTTTAATTTTATTCCAGTCAAGACCTAGTTTTTTTGAGTATTTTTCAAAAGCTTTCATGTGGTCATTCTTCCATTCTTTCTGGTTAGCAAAAAGCAAGTCGCTGACCTCGAAGAATTTTTTGTCACCATATTGTTTTTTAACTGCAATAGTAAAGTAGGCAGATGGAAGAGCCTGTTTGTGAAAAGATAGAGGCATATGCTTGAAAACAAGTTTAGCTTTTCCTTCATAGTCCTTTACAACTTTCTTAATGGTTTCAGACCCTCTCTTACAGAATGGACACTGATGTTCAGTAAATTCCACAATTGTCACAGGAGCATTTTTCTGTCCAAGTACAGGCTCTTTCCCGGAAATCGCTATATCGTATTTTTTAAAAGGATTCTTTTTAATATTTTTCTTTCCTTTTTTAACAATTTTATCAAGACCATCTTTTGTAAGCTCTTTGTAGAGAGAATCTCCTTTAAGGCCCTTTTCAAAAAGTGGTGCTGTTTTTTCGATAGCTTCGTCAATAATTTTCTTAAATGTTCCAAGAGGAAGTGATCCTGAAATAAACCTGCCGTTTATAAATGTCCCCGGAGTTCCTCTTATTCCCATTTTTTTAGTTAGTTTTAAATCCAGATTGACGTAACTTCTGACAGTTTCGCTTTTCAGGTCTTTTTTAAATCTTGAAATATCAAGTTCAAGCCCTTTGGCTTGCTCAATAAGCCATCCGTTAAGATCTTCCGTCTTTTTCCAGAGGGGTTTGTTTTTAAATATTACGTCGTACATTTCCCAGAACTTTCCCTGCTTATGGGCTGTCATAGCGCCGATAGCAAGCGTTTTGGCTTTTTTATGAAATTTGAGTGGATGGTTTATAAAAACAATCCTGATCTTTTCTGCATATTCTTTTTTAAGCTCTTCATAGGTCTTATAAAGTCTATAGCAGAAAGGACATTCAAAGTCGTCAACCAGTATTAGAGTAACAATAGCATCTTCCTGTCCCCAGATAGGTGAATGTTTCGGAATATCAAAACGGTAAATATCCTGGGAAATCTGCTTCGGGGATCTTTTGGGAGGCACATACTGATCAATTCCATCTTTTATGATCTCAGAATAAACATCTTTAATTCCTTTTGCAACGAGTCTTTCTCCCGCTGCGATCTGTCCCGGTAAGATGTTCTCGATCTTTTTTCTATCGGCGCCTACAATTTTGTGACCATTTATGAACAGAGTAGGAGTTCCCCTTACCCCGAATTTTCTGCCAAGAGCCATGTCATTCTCAAGGTTTCGACCGGTCTCTTCTGAATTCCTGTCTTTTTCAAACTTGTCCATATCAAGTTTAAGTTTTCCCGCCCATTTTATTAGATTCTCGTTACTTATTTCCTTTATGTTTTTGTATAGAATTTTGTAATATTCCCAGAATTTGCCCTGCTTGTGAGCTGCAACAGCCGCTAACGCTGCCGGTTTTGCCAATTTATGAAAACCGAGAGGATAGTGCTTGAAAACATACTTTATTTTTCCGTCATACTTTTTCATAAGTTGGTCGATCATGCTGACAGATCTCTTTGAAAAAGGACACTGGAAGTCTGAAAAGTTTATAATTGTAACCGGTGCATTTTCAGGGCCTTTAAATACTGAAGTTCCGACCGATACTTTGAAGATTTTCACTTCCTTTTTTTCAACTTCATTTTTCTTTGTAGCCTGTGAGGGCTTTTTTTCATCTGTGCCATTCTTACATCCTGCAGGAAAGATTAGAGTAAAAAGAATAAGAATGAAGATCGCTTTTGACATTTTGTTCATATCAACCTCATTAAAAAATCAGCGGATAAATTTTTATTGCTCCATACGTTGCAAGCATAGCATATACTCCGGCGGCTACATCATCAAGCATCATTCCCCAGCCGTTGTGCATTTTAGTGTCAAAATATGATGCCGGCCATGGTTTCCAGACATCAAAAAGTCTGAAGAATCCAAAAGAAATAAGTGCAGCAAACCAGGCTTTAAGTGTGAAAATATCAAGAAAATCGGCTGGAATCAGCAAAAAAGCTAGCGCCTGCCCGCAGACTTCGTCAATAACAACTATCTGTGGATCATCAGCGGTTTTGTCTTTACTGATATAGTTTGAAACAATTACGCCGGTGATAAATGTGAAAACAGCAAAGATTATCAGCTCAGTTTTTCCTAAAGTGGCAAAAAACCAGACAAAAGGCAGAGCTGCAAGAGAACCTGCGGTTCCGGGTGCAAGAGGTGCGTATCCTGAACCGAACCAGGTTGCCCATAAGTAGTTAAGAAACCTCAATTATTGCTCCTTGGAAGCCTCATATGCGTCGATGATCTTCTTTTGAATGTCTCCAGGTACAGGATCGTAATGAGAAAATGTGATCGTGTAGGTTCCACGACCGTTTGTCATTGAGCGAAGCTGTGTTGAATAGCCATGGATCTCTTTTAAAGGAACCTGAGCTTTAACAACTGTATATTTCCCTTCACTTTCCATACCTTGCGGTTTTCCTCTTCTACTGGAAATGTCACCCATAACAGATCCCGCATATTCTTCAGGAACTTTGATTAAGACGTCATAAATAGGTTCAAGGATAATAGGTTTAGCTCTTTTTGCAGCATCTCTGAAAGCCATTGAAGCAGCTTTTTTAAATGCAACTTCTTTACTGTCAACAGGGTGTTCTTTTCCGTCATTAAGTGTAACTTTACAATTAATAAATTTACAACCTGAAAGAACGCCTTCTGAAAGAACTTCTCTAACACCTTTTTCAACGGCAGGAATATACTTTCCTGAAATTACGCCACCTACAATAGCATTTATAAATTCGAAGTCAGAATCCGGATTTGGTTCAAGGACAATGTTAACTTCAGCAAATTCACCTGAACCTCCTGACTGTTTTTTATGACGATAACGAGATTCTGCTCTTCCTCTAACAGTTTCACGGTAAGGAATTCTAGGTTCTTCAATTTTTACGTTGATTCCAAACTGATTTTTGATTTTCTTTGCGATAACATCAAGATGAAGTTCTCCAAGACCATCAACAAAAAGCTGTTTAAGCTCCGAACTGGAGTTGATCTTAAAGGAACTGTCTTCAACTTGGAGTTTTCTAAGTGCACCGGAAACTTTATCTGTGTCTTCTTTTGATTCACCCGTAAAGGCTCCTCTGACAATTGCTTCGGGCCAGTCAATAAGTTTGAAATCAAACCCCTTTTCAGTCTTTGAAGAAACAAACTGGTCATCAGTGTGAGAATTTTTAAGTTTAACTGTTGCAGCGATCTGTCCAGCTTCAAGTGTTTTGAGAGGAGTTTTATCTTTACCCTTAAGTGAAAAAAACTGTCCGAATTTTTCTGCATTTCCAGTTGTTGCATTAAAAATATCGGTTCCTTCTGAAAGTTTGCCCTGAAGAAGTTTGAAAATATAAATTTCACCAAACTGCGGAATAGTATTTACCTTGAAAATGATGCCTTTTGCAGGTTTCTCAGGATCCATTTCAATTTCGCCTTCATTGAACTTAAGAGTTTTTCCTTCAGGTGTTGGGAAAAAATCTACAACTGACTCAAGAAGACAGTCAACGCCGATTCCCTTGTTTGCCGCACCGAAGAAAACAGGATAGATATTTCCTTCTTCAAAAGCTTTTGCAAGACCTTCGTTGATATCGGTTTCTGAAAGTTCGCCTTCTTCAAAGTATTTTTCCAAAAGTGCTTCATCAGTTTCAGCAACAGCTTCCATAAGCTTTTCTCTGAGTTCTGCAACTTTATCGGTAAGTTCTGCAGGAATATCTTCAGATGAAGTTCTTTTTCCATCAGTGTATTTAATGAGTTTTTCTTTAAGAATGTCAATGATAGAACTTATATCCTGACCTGTTTCAGCAGGATAAGTAATAGGAGCAACAGGGATCTCAAGCTCTTCGCTAATGCTTTTAAGAGTCTTTTCGATACTTATGTTGTCTCTGTCGATCTCAGTTACGAAAAAAGCAATAGACTTGTCAAGTTTCTTAGCCTGCATGAAAGCATTCTGAGTTCCGGCATCAAGTCCTGCAGATCCTTTAACAGTGAGAAGACAAGCTTCACAGAAAGGAAGAGTTGCGGCCAGTTCGCCGGCAAAATCAAAATATCCCGGATTGTCTATAAATGTTAAAAGGTTGTCTTTAAAATCGACAGCATTAACGGAAGCTGAAATAGAAATTCCTCTGTTCTTTTCTTCTTCTGTGAAGTCTGAAACAGTATTTCCCTCTTCAACTTTCCCCATTCTGTTGATGTTGCCGCTTGTAAAGAGAATTGACTCAACGAGAGTTGTTTTTCCTGAAGTTCCATGTCCTGCGACACAGATATTTCGTAGAGATTTGCCAGTGTAGTCAGCCATTTTTTTCCTCCATTTCTGTTTGTTTTTCAGAATAATTACGATCTATTTCATTTTTTATAAAACCATAAATCTTTGGATTTGAAGCGATTATTGTTTTTCCTTCCATATAGTTTTCACCACCCGAGAAATCAGAGACAATGCCACCAGCTTCTTTTACGATAAGAGATCCGGCAGCAACATCCCAGGGCGAGAGGCCGGCCTCGTAAAAGAATGAGAACTTTCCGCATGCAGTATAGACAAGATCTGTCGCTGCAGAGCCAAGTCTTCTGACAGCTCTTGTTTTCATGATAATAGAGTTGAAAACGTTCAGAGTGGTTTTTTTGCTGTTGTGAGTTATGTCTGCGAATCCTGTTGCTGCGATTGTCTTCATCGGATCATTTTCACTGTCAACAGATATTGGTTTGCCGTTTAAGAACGCCCCATTTCCTAGTGAGGCGGTAAACATTTCATCTGTTATCGGAAGATAGCAGACTCCCATGTCAACGCACTCGCCGTTCCAGTGACCGATCGAAATACAGAAAGGTGCAATGCCTGATGCAAAGTTCGTTGTTCCGTCAATAGGATCAACTATCCAGAGAGGTTCATTTATTTCTTTTTCCGGATTAAACTCTTCACTTAAAAAAGGAACATGGTCTATTTCACCCAAATCCTTAATAAGCATTTTTTCAACCTTTTCATCAATATCGGTAACGAGGTCCTTGGGCGATTTATATCTTTTTTTCATTGATGAGTTTAGAAAAGCTGTGCGTGCTATTTTTCCGGCATTTCTTGCTGCTTCTTCAACGAGGAAAAGGGATTTATTTGAGATGCTCACTCAGTCTCTCCTGTGAGTTTAGAAGAACGCTCTGAATATAGTTATCTTCTTCCCTGGATAGGTTTCCTCTGGTTTTTTCAGCGAGCATTTCCAATAGACCAATGTTGAAACGGGCCATATCCAGATTGTCGCAGATGTCCGATCCTTTTATCTTGATTTCTCCAAGATTAAATAGCACAGCAGAATAAATTGATGATACTAAACTTTCAAAAGATGGGTTAACGATCGATGAAAGATCGCTTTTTTTGCATTTTTTTACGTCAGTCATTTCTCTTTTTAATACCAGCTGTTTTTAATAACTCTTCTTCTTCGATTTCAGTGTAATTTTTACATTCTTCCAGTGAATCCAGAAATTTTTTGTATTCTTTCTGAGTAATTTCACCGTTTTTTAATTTTCTGTCAATAAGTCTTTTGTCGAATTTTTGAATATCCTTCATCATATTAGACTCCTTGTTTAAATTAGAAATTTACCTCGAGGGATGCACCGTCGTTCTTATCTATGTCCTTAACGAGGAAATAAGTGCCGACTCCAGCTCCTCCAAGTACAACCACTCCAAGAATTGTCCAGAGCCACCATTGCTTATAAACGGGCTTAGAGTTCTTTTTCTTTCCATCGTCCTCTTTTGTTTCATCAATACCGAGGATGTTAGCTTCGTCCAAAGCGACATCGGAAATAGGTCTGAATCCTTTGGTGTCATCTATCAGCGAACTGTTGAAGTCCTGAAGCTCGGGAATGGAAGCAAGATCGTTCTTATCAAAGATCTCAAAATTAGCGGTAGCTTCCTTAAATGTTCTGTTTTCGATATTTACAAGCTTTCCTTCGTATTGAATCCTGCCGGCATCAGCAGTAATAAGAGTTACGAGAATGTAGTCTACATTCATTTCTTTTGCTACATCGACAGCTTTTCGGAGCATTGAGAGGCTTCCAAAGCTCTTAGTCATTTCCTTTTCAGCATTTTCAATATATGAGGTGTTTTCATACTTTGACATATCCTCACTTATAGAAGCAGTTCTTCTTTCTCTCACCTGAACGGTATCTCCGCGGTCTCTGTAGCCGGATTTATGGATTCTGTAGAAATGACGACCTTCAGTTATGCCGCGAACAACAGTTGGTGTTATACCGACAACTTTACCGTTGAGAAAGACAAGAGCGCCTGAAGGGTAACTTTCAAATTTTATGGAGCCGTTAGGCAGCATAAGAAAATCTTCTTTAATGTTATTGAAAAATGAGACTATCTCGGGAGAGAAAATAACATCATCAAGTTCTACGTTAGGGTAAATGCTAAGGTAGCTGGAAAAGTAAGGTGTAGACTGAGTATCTTCATCAAGCATTTTATAACTTGCGCCGAGGTAAAGCAGAATGTCGCCGAGAATTTTCATGTCGGCAAGTTTGTCCAGATGTTTTTCAATAGTCTTTTTTGCCGATTTAAACTTTGTAATAGCCTCTTCTATGCTGAGGTCGTTGTAAAGCTGTTTAGCCTCATCAAATTTTTCAATACCACTTTTAAAATCTCTTTTAGCAACGGACATGGACGGAATAAAAAGTTCTGTTTCAGTTTTGAAATAGTTGTAATCTCTTGATACTCCAAGCATTATGGCTGTCTCGGCAACAACATCTCCAGCACTTTTCTGAGAAAACGAGTCAACATAAAGATACATAGCGGCTATTTTTTTTCTATAATCATCTTCATTATCGCCCGAGACGGGCTCATCTAGTGAAGTTTCTTCAACATCGTCAAAATTATCAGAAGGCTCGTCATAAGAATCTTCTTCGCTCTCATCAAGATCTTCTTCAAGAGAATCTTCCTCATCTTCAAGGCCGACATCCAGTTCATCTATTTCAAGATCGTCTGCATGAAGAGTTTGAAAACTCACGCCAGTGGGCGTTAAAGCAATGAAATTAAAGGCAAAAAGCACGGTATAAACAACCCAGGACCTTGTAAATGACTTCATTTTTCTCCCTCTACACGAAAAACAAAAAATTCTAGTTAATAGCTATACATAAAAATGGGTTAACTGTCAATTTTTAACTTAGGTCGCTAACTATTTGCAAACAAAGTTTGAATAGCCTATAATTACACTTGTTAGGCGATTTTTATATCGTAAAGTTTATTTAATTCACTATTGCGGGAATCAAGTGCAGATATATTCGGGAAATTTAATGTTTTCTTTAATTGAGAACTCTAAGGTTAGAGCTGACACATTTTTTAGCTCAATACTTGATATTTCAAGGGCAAGGGTTCAGAAAAACATTGAAAATGAGAACCTTACGGTGAATGGAAAAACAGTAAAAAAAAATAGTTTTAATAGGTTTTTTAGAAAAGATACAGTTGAAATCGAAATTGAGCCGCCTGAAAAGATGTCCGTTGAACCAGAAGAGATGCCCCTGGATATTGTTTTTGAGAATGAGTTTTTTCTTATAGTTAACAAGCCTGCAGGCCTGGTCGTTCATCCTGGTGCCGGCAATTATTCAGGAACGCTTATTAACGGAATACTCTATTATCTCAATTTTTCTGAAAATATTGGGGAAAGTTTTCGTCCCGGTCTTGTTCACAGAATTGACAAAGATACGTCTGGGCTTCTGGTTGTAGCCAAGTGTTTGGATTCATTTGATAAGTTGACAAAACTTTTCTCAAAGCACAATATTCAGCGGGAGTATGTTTGTCTGGTTGGCGGTAAGCTGAGGGAAAAAGAGGGAGTAATTGAAACTTTTCATGGTAGAGATCCGAAAAACAGACTCCGGTTCTCATCTAATGTTGAAAATGGCAGAAAGGCGATAACATATTATCAGGTGGTTGAAGAGTATTCGTTTGCTTCTCTTGTTAAATTACGCCTTGAAACAGGGAGAACACACCAGATTAGGATGCATATGAAGCATCTTGGACACCCCATTCTTAATGATGAGGTTTATGGAGGAATAATAAAAACTTCCGATAAAGGCTTAAATTTATTATTATCTAAATCTGGAAGGCAGCTTCTTCACGCAGAAATGCTTGGATTTGAACTGTTAGGAGAAAAATATTGTTTTAAAGCGGAGCCGCCATCTGACATGAAGGCAGTTCTTGATTATCTCGGTTTCCTTAATGGAGGAATTAAAAATGGCTGAAAAAAAACTTCTTCTCCTTGAAACAAATTTTGATGTTGCAAAAAAGTATGAGGATTTTTTAAAAGAATCTGTCTGGAATGTAGATCATAAAGATTCCCTTAATAATTTTTTGGCATCTATGAAGGAGAATGAGTTTGACGTTGCCGTTGTTGAGGGTGGAATAGTTCCCGATAAGATAATTTTAATGCTGCTTGCCTCAAGACCTGTCATAGTTTGTTCAGACAATAAGCCTAAAATAGATGAAATAACAACGATTCCAAGAAGATTTACAGGTTCAGAGCTGGTAAATGCTCTGGGAAAGGTTTCTTTTATGAAGTTAACAGAAAAACCTGATGTTCAGGATGAGGAGTTCTATTCGATAGATGAAACGATAAGTGATGAAAAGGCTGTTTTTCTTGAGCCTGTTTTTGGTGACGAGGAAGCGGTTGAACTTCTTACTCCGGAAGAAGATGTGGAGCCGGTAAGAAGTTCATGGGAAATCCCGAACGAAGCTGCTGATGAGGCGGTAGATGTGGAAGCTGCGACACTTGTTGGCGAAAATGCTGATGATGTTGGTTCTGAGGTTGAAAACAAGATAGAAGAAGATGAAGAGAAAGAGCAGAAAAAAGAAGACATCTTTGAAAGGATAGACGAGATCGATTCAATAATCATGAGTATAAACAAAGATGTTGCCGACAAAATAGACAGTGAGGAAAAAGTAGCAGAGCAACTTTCGGAAGGAATCGGTTTAGAATCGGTAGATCCTTTTGAAAAAGACAATCAGGATGCCGATTTTCTTTTTGATGATGATTATAAGTATGAAGAGAAAATAGAAGATGGAGCGGAAAACCCTGAAGAAGATAATCAGGATGGAATGGATCGAACAAATAAAGTGAGTGATTTTGAATCAATTCTGAGTGATGATGTTAGTGATGAAAAAGATGATCCGGAGCCGGAAAAGTCGATAGAGTTAAACAAAGATGAGCAAGAGGAAGTTGAACCTGCCAAAGAATATGAGGCGCCGGTGGAAGTTGCTGAAAAAATTGAAGAACCGGTTGAAAAGTTATCTAATCCTGAAGAAGAAAAGGTAGATGAAAAGGCAGATGAAAATAAAGACTTAGAAGTCGATGTCTTGAAAGTTGAATTCAGAAAGTGGCTTGATGAAAATGCACGTCCCATAATAAAGGAAGTCGTTGAGGAACAGCTTAAGGAACTTTACGGCAAAAAATGACAAAAAGAGTTGTTTCTATTGATGTTGGTATCAAATACATAGGTCTTGCCGTAACTGATCCAATGTGGATGATTCCTGTCCCGTTAACAACAGTTATAAGAAAACAGTCAATAGCTGATGACCTTGACAAATTATCCAATAATCTTAAAGACATTGATGTTTCAGCCTTTGTTATTGGTTATCCATATAACACTGAAGGAAAAGAAAGCAGAATGATGCCGGTGGTTAAGGGGTTTGAAAGAAGATTGAAAGAACTTTTTCCGCAAGTTCCATTCTTTTCTCAGGATGAAAGTTTTTCCTCAAATGAAGCAGTTAATCTTACAATGGTTTCTTCAAGAAATTATAGAAAAAACAAAAAAGCCGGAAAGATCGATTCTGCTGCAGCCGCAGTAATTCTCCGACGTTTTATGGAAACAAATGAATTTCGTGAGCTGAAATCTAAAGTTCTTGATTAACCTTCTTTCCAAAGTATCTGAAAATAAGAAAAGCGATAGCAATTTGAGGAATCATAAGCAGGAATGGGTTTACAAAAAATCCTGCTGGTAGATAACCAAAAAGTATTGATATTATTCCGAAAGTCAGCGCATATGGCATTTGGGTTCTGACGTGGTCTATGTGGTTGACCTTGCAGGACATTGATGCCATTATCGTTGTGTCTGAAACTGGTGAACAGTGATCTCCGAAGATTGCTCCGGTAAGGATTGCTCCGGTTATGGAAAAAACGAAAGTTTCTGAAACTCCGGAATTTATTCCAATCATAGATATTGCTAGAGGTAGAGCTGTTGGAAAGAGCAGAGCCATTGTTCCCCATGATGTTCCGGTTGCAAAACTAACGACAGATGCTGTTATGAAAACAATTGTCGGGAAAAGCCAGATAGGAATAGTGTCAGAAAGAACAATCGCAAGAAATTCCGCAGTTTTAAGTTCTGTTGCAACTGCACTTAGTCCCCAGGCAAGGACAAGGATGACAACTGCTGTCACCATTGATCTAACTCCTGCGAGCCAGGCAGAAACTGACGTAGAAATGTTTCCTGTTCCTGAAATGATCATAGTCGCTGCAGCAGCGATCGAAGCGATCATTGAACTCCAGATGAGAACTTTGAAAGAATCTGCACCTCCGATGATCTCTCTAATGGCAGGGTCAGAAACTTTTGAGTTTGCGTAACCACTTAGAATGATACCTGCAAACGTGGCAATGATCAAAACTGCAATTGGAATGGCTGCACTGTACCATTTGCATTTTGAAATGTCAGGAATATTAAATCCTTCTAGTGATGAGTCCCCCTGAGTATCGTCTTTTTTTTCACTTTTTTGACTTTGTTTTTCTGCACTAAGCATAGGCCCAAAGTCTCTTTTAAGAAAAATGTAGATGGGAATGAATATCAGGAGTAGCAGAGCATAAAATCTGTATGGAAGAGAGTGAATGAAAACCCAGTATGGATCTAGTTTTAGAGAACTGTTTTTTAAAGCTTCCCCGATAAGACCGACTTCGTAACCTATCCAAGTGCTGAGAACTGCAATCGATGCAACCGGAGCTGTTGTGGAATCAATGATAAAGCTGAGTTTTTCGCGACTTACTTTATATTTGTCAGTCAATGGACGCATTGCATTTCCAACAATTAAAGTGTTTGCATAGTCATCAAAAAAGATAAAAAGTCCTGAAGCCCATGTAACTATTAGAGATTTCTCTTTAGTGTTTGTTTTTTGCGAAAGTGCACTGACAATTCCGTGCATTCCTCCTGAAGCTGTGATTATTCCAACCATTCCTCCGATAAGTAGAGAGAACATTACGATCATAATGTGACTTTCATCATTGAGGCCCTTAACTGCATAGGTGTCAGCGGCTGTAAAAAAGCCTTTAAAGACTGACGAAATAACGGAAGCACCCTTATTGTGAAGCACTATTACAGCACCACTCCAAATCCCGCAGAAAAGTGAAATAAGAACTTGTTTTGTCAGAAAGGCAAGTCCTATGGCAAGAACAGGTGGAAGTAGAGAAAGACTGTTTCCTCCGGTGAAGATAAAAATAGAGCAAATTAGAGCAAAGAAAATGAATTTTAGTGTAAGAGACTTGGAAAAAGTCATGTTTTTCGGAGCTTCCTTTCAGCCAAGTGCCTTCTGTATTCCTTGTCCACCTCTTTGGCATCTCCAGAGTTGTAAACGATTATGTTTCTTAGGAATAAATAGGAGTCAAGAGGAAGTTGGAGAAACTCAAAGGCAATGCCGTAAGTATCTTTTCTCACAACTTCGCCGGAAACTTCGATCTGTCCTGAAGTTTTGTCTGAGCTTATCTCGATCCAGATAATGGCCTTTTCTCCCAGATCAAGGTCGAGGTCTGTTGTAAGGTATATACCGACAAGACTCAAGTCTCTGACTGTGCATCTTTTTTTAAGATCGTTAATGACAAGTGTAGCATCGACCGTGAAATCGACTCTGCTCATCTTTCTTTTTCCCATTTCTGTCTCCATTTACATCCAGATTGATTATATTCCTCATTGTTCATTTAGTCAAAAAATGAAAAAAAACAAAAATAGTGTATAATCTTTTCAGGGAGGTGATGTATGAAAAAATTAATTATCCTGATGTTTTTTTTGTTAATGTCAGCAAATCTTTATGCTACAAAAGTCTATTCGGTAAAATATGCAAACCAGGCTGATGTGAAAGTCTATGTCGTTAATTATGAGAATCAGGCCGATCTTAAGGTTTTTAAAGTGAAGTATGAGAATCAGGCCGGGGACAATGATGGAAAATGGTACTTCACATCCTATGCCAATCAGGCTAAGAAAAAGATATTTTTTGTAAAATATGAAAATCAGGCCGATGTTAAGATCTACTTCGTAAAATATTCGAATCAGGCAGGTTGGAAAAACAATTCTAAAAAGCATCTTTTCTACTGAGTAAAAGATTATTTGACTATCCATTGGTCTAACACTATATATTACTAGTTTTTTATTTTTAAATAGTATGGGGGTTATTGTGAAAAGAGCTATTACATTATTTTTGGTAATTGCCGTTATTCTTGGTGGTGTTTTTGTTTCCTGCAAGAAAACAACAACAAATGAAGATCTTAAGAAAAAAATAGAGACAAATTCTGAAAACCAGAAGAATATCAATAGAAAACTCATTAAACCTATAATGAGAAAGCAGATAGATGTGAGAAAACTTAGAAGGGCTTTGAAAAAGAAAAAAAATCGTGATGAAAAAGTTGTTGGCGCAGAAGCTGAAAAAAAGATAGAGTCTAAAGAAGAAAAAGCAATGCCTGATACAAAGGAAGTGAAAACTAAAGCTAAAGTGGAATCGATAAAAAAAGCGGAAAAGAAAGAAGTGAAACCAGCTGAAAAGACAGAGAAAAAGAAATAATACAACATGTTGAATCCGGAGAAAGAAAATGAACGCTGATAACAATCCTGTTCAGATAGATGAAAATGAAATAATCAAAAGAAAGAAACAGAAAATAGAACAACTGAAAAGTGAGGGTGTTCATCCTTACGCAAACAACATGAAGCCTTCCCACAGCATCGAGGATGTTCTTGCCTACGCTTCAAAATTTTCAAAGGAAGAGCTGGAACAGACTGGAAAAGAAGACAAGTTTGCTATAGCTGGTAGGCTCATGCTTCTTAGAGTCATGGGTAAGCTTGCATTTGCAAGAATAAAGGACGAAACCGGTTCAATTCAGGTCGTTTTTGCAAAGAACTTTCTTGGAGATGACTTTCAGGTTTTTAAGAAATCTTTTGATGTGGGTGATATCGTCTGGGTAAAGGGAGAGGTCTTTATTACAAGAACCGGAGAACATTCCGTTCTTGCTCTTGAAACACAGGTTCTGACCAAGAGCGTTCGTCCGCTTCCGGAGAAGTTTCATGGACTTACAGATGTCGAGCTGAGATACAGGCAACGATATCTTGACCTTATAATGAATGATGATGTCAGGAAAACTTTTAGAAAAAGAGTTCAGATCATTAATTTTATCAGGAACTATATGAATGATGCAGGGTTTCTGGAAGTTGAGACTCCGATGATGCATCCTCTCGTAAGTGGAGCAGCAGCAAAACCGTTTATAACTCATCACAACACTCTTGACATGGATCTATATCTTAGAATTGCTCCTGAATGTTATTTGAAAAGGCTTCTTGTAGGTGGAATGGGAAAGGTTTATGAAATAAATAGAAACTTCAGAAACGAAGGGATGGATGTTAAACATAACCCTGAGTTTACAATGATGGAGTTCTACTGGCCATATGCAACTTATGAAGATCAGATGGATTTTACTGAGAAGATGATAAGTTCTCTTTCAAAGGATGTCTGTGGAGATGAAAAAGTTGTTTACCAGGAGCGTGAGATAGATTTTTCTGCTCCATGGAAGAGGATGACCATAGAAGAGAGTCTTATCAATGCCGGAGTTTGCACATCTTTGCAGCTTGAGGACAGGGATGAATTGTTTAAGGTTGCCTTAGAAAAAGGGCTAGATAAGGAAGCTCTTGAAAAGATGAGCCGATTCAAGATAATAATGGAGCTTTTTGATAAATGTGTTGAGGAAACACTTTGGGATCCTACTTTTATTACAAAGTATCCGACAGAGGTCAGTCCTCTTTCGAGAAGAAATGATGAAAATCCTGAATATAGCGACAGATACGAACTGTTTATAGCAGGAAGAGAAATAGCCAACGCATTTAGTGAACTTAACGATCCCGCTCAGCAGTACGAATCTTTCCTGAGCCAGGTGGAAGCGAAGACCGAAGGCGATGATGAGGCTGTTGATATGGATGCAGATTATATTCGTGCGCTTGAGTATGGAATGCCTCCGGCAGCAGGGCAGGGAATAGGAATTGACAGACTTGTAATGTTGCTAACTGATTCTCCCAGTATTCGTGATGTCATACTTTTTCCTCAGATGAGGCCTGAGAAGTGAAAACCGAATCTTTTATCGGCTTCAGATACCTCTGGAATACCCGAAGAACAAGATTTTTAAGTGTAATTACGATAATCTGTGTCCTGGGAATAGCTATAGGTGTTTCTGCGCTGATAATTGTTCAGTCTGTGATGGATGGACTTCAGAACAGAATGAAAATGACGATATTAGGGGCGAGAACTCATATTACTGTTCAATCTGAAGAAGAAGATTTCTCTAATCATCTTGAGGTCGCAGAGAGCCTTAGAAAGATCAAGGGAATAAAAGGTGTTACGCCACTTGTAAAACGGGAAGTGATCATATCCTCTGACAATGAAATGACAGGGGCTGTTTTAAACGGGGTCGATTTTAGAACTGCTGATTCGGTTCTTCTTTTTCCGGGTCAGATACAAAAAGGGTCGATCGGGTGTATCAAAGACCCAGAGACCTGTCCTGAGATAATAAAAAGACTTTCCACGAACCCCATGAACTTATTCAAAGACGGAATGAACGATGTAAATAAGGGAAAGTTGAAGGGAATAGCCATCGGATCTGAACTTTCAAATTACTTCGGTCTTGAGATTGGAGATGTGCTGAAGATTATAAGTCCTGTCGGTGGAGGTATGGGGCCTGGAGGTCCAGTTCCTCTGATAAGAACTTTTAGAATTTCTGCGATATTTTTTAGCGGTCTTTACGAGTATGATCTTGGATATATTTACACTACTCTTGAAAATGCCCAGGACTTTTTTTCCACGGAAAACAGTGTTGACAAGCTTGGGATCAGACTTGAAAATGTCTATCAGGTGGAAGAAGCGGAAAAACTGATAAAGAATGCTCTGGTCGGTAAATTTTGGATAACGAACTGGAAGGAGATGAACAGACAGCTTTTTGGAGCTCTTAAAATGGAGAAAGTAGTCTGGTTTCTGATACTTGGTTTTATTGTTCTTATTGCGGCGTTTAACATTATTTCCGCTCTAATTATGATGGTCATGGGAAAGAGGGATGAAATTGCGATAATGCGGGCAATAGGATTTAGCTCAAGATCAGTTATGAAAATATTTATGATCGATGGATTTGTTATCGGAATGACAGGCACATTTTTAGGTATGATCTTTGGATATGCAGGTAGCGTTTTTCTTAACGGACTTAAACTCGGAGTTGCCAAAGATGTGTACTATATTGACAGAATTCCAGTTGATATGTCAGTCTCGACTTTTGTAATAGCAGGGCTGGGATCTATGGTGATAACGCTCATTGCGACGATCTATCCCGGAAGAAAAGCTGCAGGACTAAAACCGGCGGAGGCTCTCAGACATGACTGATCTTGTCAGACTTATAGCTCTGAGATACCTTATCCAGGGAAGAAAGAAAGGAACTTTTTCTTTCATTTTCATAGTTTCAATAACCGGATTGGCGCTTGGAGTCGCAGCGCTTATAATTGTGCTTTCCGTAATGGACGGGTTTCTTGTTGAAATGAGAAAAACAGTTCTCAGTTCTACATCTCATGCAAATGTCTATAAACTTACCGGTAGTTTTGAAAACCATGAAAAACTGGCAGCTGAAATAAAAAGCATAGACGGTGTTAAAGGTGCTCAGCCACTAGTTTTTAATGAAGTTCTCGTCACTTCAGGGAAGGAGATCGCGGGCGCTATCCTTAATGGCGTTAACAGCAGAGAATATTCAGGAATATCTAATATTCCCAACACTGTAAAAAGTGGCTCGTTTGACTGTCTTGATCCTGAAAAAAAATGCACGGACTCAAAAAAGAATGATCATGCAAAGGCTGTTGCAGAATTTCTTGAAGAGGATTACAAGATATTCCCTGTTGTCATCGGAAGTGATATGGCCCGGAAATTGAAAGTGCAGGTCAATTCAGTAATAACGCTGGTCAGCTCTAAAGGAAAATCTTCAGATAAGGAAGGAATTGTTCCGGTCAGTAGAAACTTTAAAGTCGTAGGGATATTTGATACAGGTTTGCATGACTATGATTCAAGATTTATTTACACGGATATAAAAGCTGCCCAGAATTTTCTCAACACAGGAGATAAGGTCAGTTTTATTTCGGTTAGAGTTAATGATATAAATGAGCTTGAAAAAATAAAAGGTAGCATTACAACTGTGACGGGCGGGTTTCCTTATGCAGTTCAGGACTGGGAGGAGATGCATAGAACTACTTTTAAATTTTTAAGACTTCAGAAGATCATTATGTTTATAATTCTCGGGTTTATAATTCTTGTTGCTTCTTTTGGAATAATTACGACCCTTATAATGTTAGTTATAAGTAAAAAAAGAGAAATATCAGTATTAAGGTCTCTTGGTGTGAAAAGAAGCACGGTGAGTAGTATATTTATTTTTGACGGATTAATAGTGGGAATGTCAGGGACTATTATCGGCGCATTGCTTGCGGTGGCAGGTTGTCTTTTTTTAAGGACGATAGAATTTCCCCTTAGCAAGGAAGTTTATTTTTTCTCTTCCCTGCCGGTGGAGATGTCTGTGGGCACATTTGTATCCGTTATGGCTGCGTCAATGATAATATCAATGATAGCAACACTTTATCCAAGTATAAAGGCATCTGGAATAACTCCTATTGAGGGATTGAGATATGAGTGAAAAGAATATTTTGACAATGAAGGATATTAGAAAATCCTACACCGTTGAGGGGAAGACGATAGAAGTTTTAAACGGTGTTTCTCTTTCACTTGAAAGGGGCAGCAGGGTTTCTCTTACTGGAAAGAGCGGTGCTGGAAAATCAACACTGCTAAATTTAATTGGAACACTTGAAAGGCCTGACAGCGGCCAGATCCTTCTTGATGGTATTGATCCGTTAAAGATGGCAGATGGCAAACTCAGCAGGTTTAGAAATAGGGAAATAGGTATAGTTTTTCAATTTCATCATCTTCTTCCGGAATTTACTGCAAAGGAAAATGTTGCGATACCGCTTATGATAACTCAGTCAAAAAAAGAAGCCTTTAAAAAAGCCGCTGAAATGCTTGAAAGAGTTGGACTTGGTCAGAGAATGGAGCATAAACCTGCAGAATTATCCGGTGGAGAACAGCAAAGGGTGGCTATTGCCAGAGCTGTTTCTACCGAGCCTTCACTTCTTTTGATGGATGAACCTACAGGAAATCTGGACAATGACACAGGAAAAATGATAATAGACCTCATCCTTTCGATTGCGCAGGAGAGGGATTTGACAACTTTGTTCGTTACTCATAACAGAAAGTTTGCTTCTGATATGGGTAGAATAATCGAGCTTGAAAATGGAGTGATCCAAAATATATGAAGAAAACAATACTACTTCTGCTGATATTTTTCAGTTTTACAATACAGGCCCTGACTATTGAAAAAGTTGAGGTGAAAGGTGGAATCAGAACGGAAACGTCTGTTGTAACGGAACCTTTTTCGCAAAAAAAAGAGTTTAGTGAAAAAGAGATAGACGAGATTCTGAAGAAAATTATAAAACTTAACATTTTTCAAGATGTTTCAATGTACTACGACGTGCAGACAAAGATCCTCAAAGTGACTGTTGTCGAGTATCCTGTTATTTCAAAAGTTTCTTTTACTGGAAATGATAAGATCGATCTTGAGGATATAGAAGAGGTTGTATCTGTCAGAAAGAATGAACTGCTTGATACATCCAAGATTGAAAGAGATGTTTCAAGTATTATGGGGATTTACCGTGATAAAGGGTTCCTCATGGCGCAGGTTTCCTACGATTTGAAGAAAAATGAAAAGAAAAGAGAGGCTTTTGTTACGTTTAAAATTGTTGAAGGTAGCAAAAGTAGAGTAAAAAAAATAAGTATTGTAGGTAATAAAAATCTTACAGACAGCTTTCTCAAACAGAATCTAAATACTCAGGAAGATGGCCTTTTTTCATATTTTCAGGATGGTGGATATCAGAAAAAGGGACTTGAAGAGGATGTTGCGAGACTGATGTATTTTTACAACGATGAAGGATATGTCAACGTCAAAGTTAACAAGCCTGCTTTGACCCTTTCGCCTGACAAAAAGGATATCTACGTAACTTTTGTCCTGACAGAAGGGCTTAGGTACAAAGTAGGTGATTTTAAGATAAGCGGAGATCCTCTTGATAATGGAAAGATGCCTGATTTTAAGTTTTATCTTGATAGAGGCCAGTGGTATAAACACACACGTCTGATCGGCGATGTTGAAAGAGTTAAGGCTATCTACGGAGATGAGGGTTATCCTTTTGTGAGAATACTTCCGGATAGAAAACTTAACGACAAAGATCAGATAGTTGATATTAATTTTATTATCCAGAAAGGTAAGAAAGCAAAAGTAGAAAGAATCGATATTGTCGGCAACAGCCGATCAAGAGATAAGGTTATAAGACGCGAAATGCTTCTTTTTGAGGGAGAGCTTTACTCCTATACGGGAGAGAAACGCTCTGTTGAAAGACTAAAAAGGACTGGTTTCTACGACGATGTCCAGATAGCGATCGAAGAGGGCAGCCAGCCAGATCTTGTCAGCATTGTTGTGACCGTTACTGAAAGAAAAAGCGGGACATTCAACGTCGGTGCCGGTTTTTCAACATTTGAAAGCTTTGTTTTTAATGCCAGGGTTGATCAGAATAACTTTCTTGGATATGGCCAGAACATGAGTCTTTCCGGGCAGATAAGTAAGATCAAGCGTGAGCTGAGTCTTAGTTTTTATGAGCCGTATTTTCTAGACTACAATATTTCGTTGAATACTTCTTTTTTCTACAGATATCTGAATTATGACTCGGATATGTATGAATACTATGCCGATTATAATCAGAACAGTTACGGGTTCAGTTTTACTTTTGGTGTTCCTTTCTGGAGATATTTCAGGGCTTATGCCGGGTACCGACTTAGAAAAGTTGATATAAACGGTGCTACTGAGAACCAGATGAACTATCTGTATCGTGATCTTTTTACATCGTCTCTGATCTTCATGCTTTCAGTTGACACAAGAAACGACAGAATGTTTGCATCAAAAGGTATCTATGCTCTTGGAAGCACAGAAATTGCAGGAAGATTTCTCGGAAGTGATGAAGATATTATGAAACTGGACTTTAACTTCAGATTTTATCAGTCACTCTTCTGGGGGATAGTGTTTAAAACAAATATTGATCTTGGCTATAACATACATCTTCAAAACAAGGCTCTGCCTTTTTCAGAAAGGTTTAGACTTGGAGGTATGTACAGTATAAGAGGGTATCCTTTCTACTCGATAGGACCAAGAGATGACGGTGCAGATTCGGAATATAATGTTCCTTCAAACGGTACGGATCCGACAAGCAGCACCTTTCCTTATGTTATTGGTGGAAACAAGAAGTTTGTAATGAACAATGAGCTTGAAATACCTCTGGTCAAGGCAATGAGACTTAACCTTGTCGGTTTTCTTGATATTGGAAACACTTGGGCTAAAAATGAGAATATGTTTTACATAAATGGTACGGAAAAGAACAAATATGGACTTCCTCTCGGACTTTTCTGGAGTGCGGGATTTGGTGTACGTTGGGTTACTCCGATTGCACCGCTTTCCTTTGAATGGGGATTTCCACTTACTCCGAGACCTGGAGATCCGAAGTTCCAGTTTGAATTTAATATAAAGAACTCTTTCTAGGGAGGATTTTATGAAAGTAAGAATTTTAGTAGCGTTATTTGTACTTCTAAGTGTTGCACCTGTTTATGCACTTAAGATCGCATACGTAGATATGCAGAAAGTATGGGAAAGTTCAAAAGAGATCCAGGTGGAAAAGCAGAAAATGGAAAAAATGCTCAAGGTTAGCCAGGATGCTTTAAAGAAAAAGGAAACAGAGCTTAGACAGCTTCAGGAAAGAGCAAAAAAAGAAGCTGCAATGGCAACAGAGGAAGCAAAAAGAGCAATGGCGGAAGAGTATCAGAGAAAGATGCTTGAATTTCAGCAGATGTATCAGGAAAAGCAGAAACTTCTTTCTGATAAAGATGTTAAAGCGCAGGCCGAATTTGTTGAAAAGGTCAAAAAGGTAGCAATGAAGATCGCTATCAAAAAAGGCTATGATGTTGTTCTTGCAAAAGAGCATACATTATATGTCGATGATAAACATGATATCACTAAAATGGTTCTCAAAGTGGTTAATAAATAATTGAAAGTTTTTGCTGTTTTAGTCACAAACTGTGCGAGCAGGAAAGGTCTTCTTGCGCAGCATGGTCTTTCTCTTTTTATCCGGCATGATTCCGGGGATATACTTCTTGATACTGGTGCTAGCCCACTTTTTATGGATAATGCACAGTTCATGAATCTTCCGATAGAAAATGTGGATTTTGCACTGCTTTCGCATAGTCACTACGATCATGTCGGTGGAATACCAGCTCTGAGCAGGCAATTTTCAATGACCGGTATAACTTGTCCGGTTTACCATCCTGATGACTATGAATTTCCAAAACTTCCGGCACTTATTTCTGAAAATGTCAGTAAAAGTTTAAGCTTAAAAGACAATATTCATCTGATCGGGACGACAGGAATTTATCATGGTAAAGATGAAGATCAGGAAATTAAAGAGCTTTCTCTAATAGTTGACGACACGCTTTTTATTGGATGCTGTCATTCCGGATTTGAAAAAATACTCATAGAAGCTGAGAAATTTGCTAAGATCAGAAAAGTTGTCGGCGGATTTCACAACTTTAAGGAAAATGATGGAGAACTTAAAAGATCTGCAGAACTTCTGAAAGATCACGGTGTTGAAAAAGTTGTTGTTCTCCACTGTAGTTCAAACAGATTTTTCATGCATCTTGAGAGATCCGGAATAAAAGCAAAAGTTGGAAACGTAGGGCAGAGTTTTAATTTCTAGTTAAGGTAGACTCACAACTCTAGACGGGAACTAAAAAAATAGCTGTTGACTTTACAGTATTCGGCTCTATATATAATTGCGAAATTTGTTATTTATAAGGAGGCAACTATGGGAAAAAGACAATTCAAGGCAGAAACAAAGCAACTTCTAGATCTTATGATCAATTCAATTTACACAAACAAAGAGATCTTTTTAAGAGAACTTATTTCAAATTGTTCAGACGCAATAGATAAGCTTAAATTCAGGTCGCTTACTGAACCGGAAATGCTGGAAAATGGTGGTGAACTATCAATTGAAATAGAACCTGACAAAGAAAACAGTACAATAACGATCAGAGACAACGGGATAGGAATGACCCATGACGAAGTCGTTGAAAATATTGGAACAATTGCTCGAAGCGGATCTAAGGAGTTTTTCACAAAGCTGAAAGAGGATGGTGAGGAGAGCAAGGCTGAAGAGCTTATTGGTCAGTTCGGTGTCGGTTTTTATAGCGTATTTATGGTTGCTGAAAAAGTAATCTTGAGAACACGGGCAGCTGGAATTGATCCTTCTGAAGGTGTTGAGTGGGTTTCTACCGGTGACGGTCACTATACTGTTGAGAAAAAAGATGTTGCAGATAGAGGAACTGAGATAATACTTTATCTTCGTGAGGACGTAAAGGACATGAGTCTCACTGATGAGTTTCAGATAGAGCAGCTGGTGACAAAGTATAGTGATTATATCCGCTATCCTGTGACTATGGAAATTACTGAGGAAATTCCTGAAGAAAAAGACAAGGATGGCAAGGTTGTAAAAGAAAAGGAGTTCTCTGTTGAAACAAAGACGCTTAACTCCATGAAGCCGATCTGGTTGAAAAACAAAAGTGATGTGGATGATAAAGAATATGCAGATTTTTACAGACATGCTTTCCATGTCTACGACGAACCTTTTGATATAATTCAGACAAAAGGAGAAGGAACTGTTGAGTATAATGCGCTTCTTTTTATACCGACAAAGGCTCCTTTTGATTTTTATTCAAATCAGTTTGAACGGGGTATCAAACTTTACAGTAAGCAGGTTTTCATTATGGATAAATGTAAAGAGCTTGTTCCGGAATACCTTGGATTTGTTAAGGGAATTGTTGATAGTCCTGATTTTTCGCTGAACATTTCCAGAGAGATACTTCAGCAGGATCGTCAGCTTAATATTATAAGTAAAAATGTAGAGAAAAAAATTCTTGGCTCACTCAAGTACATGCTTGAAAATGAAAGGGAAAAATATATTGATTTCTGGGGAGAATTCGGCAGAGCAATCAAAGCTGGAGTTTATGCCGGTTTTGGTATGAATAAGGAAAAACTTCAGGATCTTCTTCTTTTTGAATCGAGTAACGATCAAAAGATGACAACACTTTCTGAATATGTTGAAAGAATGCCTGAAGGGCAGAAAGAGATCTATTTTGCGACAGGTAAAAGTAGAGACTCCATAGAGAAGATTCCGCAGATGGAAATGCTTCGGGAAAAGGGTTTTGAGGTTCTTTTCTTTACTGATAAAATTGATGAGTTCACTTCAACAATTCTTCTAAACTACAAGGAAAAACCGTTAAAAAATATTGCCGGAAGCGATTTGAATCTTGACAGTGAAAAGGAAAAGGAAGAAAAGAAGGAAAAAAGAGAAAAGCTTAATAAAGAGAGTAAAGATCTTCTTGAAAACATTAAGAAAAATCTTGAAGGTAAGGTTGCACAAGTCCGTCTTAGCTTAAGACTGAAAAATAGTGCAGTCTGTCTTGTAAGCGGAAGTGACGGAATCAGTATCAATATGGAACAGGTTCTTTCTGAAGCTGCAATGTCCGATATGCCTGCGCCTAAGGCATCAAGAATACTGGAAATAAACCCGGAGCATGCTCTCTTTGAAAAGTTGAACACACTCAATGAAAGTAAAAGCGAAAAACTTAAAGACTATTCAGAACTTCTTTATGAGCAGGCTCTTGTAATGGAAGGAATAATGCCGACTGATCCAGTTGATTTTGCTTCAAGAATTGCCGATCTGATGACATCGGCGAAATAGTCTATAATTTCTTAATTTCTTTAATAACTTCTTCTATATCAGGAACTTCCATAATTTCGTAACGTTTTATCCAGACGATCTTATGGTTGTGGTCAAGCAGGATGTTTGTTCTTCCGCTGACACCTGCTTTTTCGATGAACTGTTCATACTTTTTAGCAACATCACCATGCGGCCAGAAGTCTGCAAGAAGCTTTGTTTCCTTTACGTTTATACTGTCTGCCCAAGCTTTTTTTGCATACATTGAGTCAACGCTGATTCCCAGAGCAACAGTGTTAAGCTCATCAAGTTCCTTTTTCTTAAGTTCAAGGGTTCTCATCTGTATTTCACAAACACCTGTAAACGCCAGAGGGTGAAAGCTAAGGAGAACGTTTTGACAATCAAATTCTTTAGTATTTGTCGGGGTTCCATTTTGATCAGGAAGAGCAAACTCAGGAGCCTGATCTCCAATCTTAAGGGTCATTTCTTTCATGGGGTTTCTCCCTAGTTTACGCGTTTAAATTCAGCACGTCTGTTTTCATACCACGCCTCATCGTTTGATGCTGAATCGACAGGTTTTTCTTCA
>Ga0222695_1000372_pt1 | contig 26085 bp, 14 predicted proteins | sample AntAcemetage1398_FD_179834 | JGI IMG/M metagenome (GOLD analysis project Ga0222695, IMG submission 179834) | Saline water microbial communities from Ace Lake, Antarctica - #1398 | ecosystem: Environmental > Aquatic > Non-marine Saline and Alkaline > Saline | place: Antarctica: Ace Lake...
AGAATCCACCAGCAGTAACATTAATGTCATACTTAGGAATCATATCACCAAAGAGACTAAGCTTTCCATAAAAAGGAGTGAACATTACAGCAAGACCTCCAGCCAAGACAAGGTTACTTTTTGCAACATATGCATCAACTTCGTTTGCCTGTTTCAGAGTTTCATTTTCCCATGAAACTGCACCATAAAGAAATCTGGCCTGAATAGCGATGTATTCGTTGATATGATAGGCCATTCTTGCACCAACAACGAGAACTCCTTCCCAGTCGCCACTAACAAGACCGACATCAATACCCATTTCAAATCTGCCATCTTTGAAAAAGTCTTTTTTCTGGACAACCTTAATCTTTTTCTTCTTATCAATATTAAGATCCCTTAGCTCCTTTTCCTTTTCCGAATCAGCTGCGGCCTCGCCAACCTCAAGCTGAGCAGTTTTAGGAGCATCCTTCTTAACCTCAGCTTCTGCAGGAGCATCCTCAGCGGGAGGAGCTTCATCAGTTGTTGCTTCTCCAGGAGCTTCGGGTCCACTGCCCTCAAGATCAAAAAGGTCATCCCCCATTAACGGGAAAGAAATACAAACGATAAAAACAATCGTAAAAATGGATAATCTACTGTGTTTCATAGCCTCATACCTAAAATAGAATTGTTAATCCACCAATAAACTCTCGGCGAAGCCTATTTGATTTTAAAAACAATGTCAAGAATTTTTCCCAGCTAGATTTTTCTCTACATTACGCTGATATTGTAAGGGTTTTAAGGCAGGAATTCTTTTTGGTTTTTAGATTTTTTAAAAGTTATGTTTTTTTTTAAGATTATGCTGCTCAGATTCAAGGAAAAAATTGAGCAGAGTGCTTTCATCAACAGTAACATTAATGCTCTGAGCACTTTTTTTATAACCCGATGCAGTAATCAACTCACACCTTCTTTATCAGACTGACACCCTTCTTCCCATCCATAAGAATTTCAAGTGGCTTATCAAACTTAATATGAATGAAATGCTCCGTTCTGTTGTGCGGTTTAAAGGATTTTAACCATTCCCAGTCAATAAAAGATTTGTCAGACTGAAAATTGACGGTGAAATATCCCATATTCATTGAAATGACGTTGTGAAAAAAGTGACTGCCAAGCGACGCGTCTATCTGATACTCCTGAATTCCGGCCTCGACAATTATCTTTGAGTTGCAGATATCTACAAAGTTAACGGGAATTCCAAGAAGCGGATCTCTTGTACCCCACCTTCCAGGACCGATAAGGATATACTTCTCACCACTTTTATTAAAAGAGGCGTTCAGCTGCGCCACTTCCCGCACCATATCTCTTGTCTTTGTCTTATCAAACTTGTCAAAATCAATAAACACAACATCCTTTATTGTCTCGATCTTACCGTTACCCATTCCAGTAGTGGTAAAAAGTGCCAACTCTTCATCTTTCACACCCGTGATATCGATATCAGCATCATCAATGTAATGAACCATAGGTTTAAGCTGCAACACGTAGAGGTAACCTCTTGAATCATCTTCCGGATCAATATCAAAGGCAAACTCGATCTCAACCGGAGTGCCCATTGACTTTTCCCCCAGCTCCAGAAACGCTTCAATCGCCTTGGCAAACTGAAGATGATCGTATTTGAGAATGTTAGGGAAGTTCACTATGTCTATTCCTTTCTCACAAACACCGGGATTGATCCTGTTATTATTAAAATCAAGATAGCTGAGAATATGTTTCATGGAACCGTTCTTCTTGGCATCTCTAATGAGGAGTTTCGTATAACACGAGATCTCACCATCCATAATATCCGGAGCTTTATTTTCAAGGTCCACACAGTAAAGATACTGCTGAGTGTTCTTTATCTGATTACCTTCTGAAATTATATCCATTTTGGGATATTTAGGACAGAATCTGAAAGCATTATCTCCGTCAACAACATAAGTTCCAAGACCAGTTGCAACAACGGCAATACCATCTTCGGGTTTGATATAGGAAACAGGATAATGGTTTCTTGACTGTGCCGTTCCACTAATATGTGGATAGTAATATTTCCCGTATTCTCTGCCGACAACTTTCTGAATAATTATTCCCATTTTCTCATCTTCTATCTCAAAGCTAAGAGCCTTAAAATAAGCTCTTGCCGTAGGAGAATAAATTGAAGCGTAAATTAGCTTCACTGCCTTAACAAGCTGCCTGAGCCTTTCATCAGCATTCTTGGCCGTGTTTGGCAGGAAATAAGTTTCATAGATCCCTGCCGAAGGACGCATCAGCATATCTTCAAAAAACCCGGAGCTCCTTACTGCAATAGGACCTTCGACATCCCTGATAAACTTATAAAGTCTTTCTTTGAGCACAAAAGGAAGTTTTGCTTTGACGAACCTCTTTCTAATGTCCCCGTAATCCATTTCGCTGTGAATCACTTCTCCAAGCTCATTATTTTCAAGGAACTGATCAAAAGCATCTGTTCCTATTATTCCAGTCATCGGAACACGCATTTCCACGTTATCCAGTTTAAAGTCAACCTTGTAGATAAGATTATTTATAAAGGCTATGCCCCTACCCTTTCCACCTAGAGATCCGGGGAAAAGTCTGAAAATACAGTCACATTCACTGGAGTATCTTTCCTGAAACCCGACGACCAGACCCTTCGTTTTAAGCTGCTTGACGGAGTCAAAAACGTCTATTAGAAAATCCCTGAGAAGATCATGAGAGCTAAAATGAGAAGCCTTAAAAGATTTTACAACTTTGGCAAGCTGAACTTCACCCCTTGCCATTAGCCAGGTGGAAAAATGATTGTTCTCAGCATGATAAAGAAGACTTTTCAAAGATATTTTCTTAATTATTGTCTCGAACTCCTCAATATTTGAAGCTTCGGCAATAACATTCGGTCCGTCTCCTTCCTTAAAATAGAACTTTCCAAACCCAAGATGCGCGAGAATAAAGTGTCTAAGATCTGCGACAAAACTCTCAGAACTTTTATTCAGAAAAAAAGCATTGATTTTCTCAGCTTTCTTGCAGTTTTCCGCATCACCTGACTGAAGAAGAAGCGGTATTGTCTCATTCCTCTGCCTGACATACTTCATCAACCTTATTCCGGCCTGCCGATCACCCTTTCCATCTTTTTTATAGTGTACATCGCTGATGACACACAGCATGTTTTCCTCATACTTCTCAAAAACCTCGACAGCCTCCTCATAGTTTGATGCTATATACACCTTAGGTCTTGCTCTCATTCTAAGAAGTTTTCTGGAATCACTATATTCGGATTCGATCAAACCACTTGTCTGCCTCATTATCTCGCTATATAAAATTGGAAGATAACGACTGTAATATTTAACACTATCCTCAACAAGAAGGATTACACGCACCATTCCAAGCTTTGTGTCATTATCAATATTTCCCTTATCTTCAACAAGCTTGATCATCGCAAGAAAAACGGAAGAATCCCCGTTCCATATAAATGTATGGTCTACATCTTTGATATTTCCGAACTTTTCAGAAAACGCAGCATATGTGCTGTTGTTGTTAAACAGAAAAGTTATCGGCAGACTGCTGTTTTCCTTTTTTATTCCTTCCGCAAGTATTTTTGAAGACGCAAAATCCAGTCCGACCATAATAATGACCATATCAAAATCACGGGTTTTTAACTTCTCCATTGCACCTTTTGCAGAATGAACACTTGTTATTCTCGGTGCAAAACTGAGATCCAATTGTTTGTACTCACCATAGACCACGTCTCCCAGATCCCCTTCCTGCTCGATGATATAGGAATCGTACATTGTTGAAACAAGAAGAATTTCTCTTACCTTAAACTGCATAAGATCATGAAAGACATCTCTTTTTTCTCTATACTGATCAATTTTTTCAACTAACTGTTTAAAATACATTTTCCACCTTCAATTTCTAGCTATTTTCAGATTGCCATCCACTTTTAGTAACTACAGATATCGTATTTTTGCCATCCATTATAACAGTAACCGGTTCCGTAAACCTCACATGCCTTAAGAACTCCGTTTCCTCAACAGACTCAAAAGAGTTCAGATAGTTATAGTCAATAAAAGAATCTTCACTATTTGCCGGAACTGTGAAGTATCCAACGTTCATCGACGTAATATTATGAAAAAAATGACTGCCTAAAGATGCATCAACATTAAAATCCTTTAGACCTGCCTCAACAATAACCTTTGCCTGACTTATTGCAGCCCAGTTAACGGGAATTCCCAGGAATGGATCACTTGTACCCCACCTACCGGGACCCATCAGAATATAAGGAACATGACCTTTTTTCATTTTTGCATTGATCAAATCAACTTCAGCAGCGATCATTCGTGTTTTCATCTTATTAAACTTTTCAGGAATAACATAAACGACATCCCTCACACCTTCAACTATCCCATTCCCCATACCTCTGCTGGTATAAATGAACAGATCATCCCTTTTTGCATCATCTGTATTTACCAGTGTAACATCAGTATTTCTCACCAGTGGTTTCACCTGAAGAACATGAAAGCTGACATTTCCATCAGCATCTTTATTAAGATCAACCGAAAACTCTATCTCAACGGGCGTTCCAAGAGCACTGCCCATAATATCAAGTATCTTTGTGACAGTGTCAGCCAGAGGAACCATATTATATTGGAGAATATAACTGAAATCCAGAATTCTCGGCCCTGGAGTGTGAAGTCCCGGCTTGACCATATCTGAAGATCCGTCATAAACTGACGCTATGTTATTAAGTGTTCCGTGAGTTTCAGCTTCCTCTATCGTGATCTTCTCAATAGTGGCATTCTCACCTTCAATAAGATCAATATTTTTGTCCCTGATATTAAGAACGTAAAGAGAACGTTGTGAATGCTTAAGCTGATCTTTTATTGTCTGGATCTTCATTTTCGGGTACTTTGGACAAAACCTGAAAGTCTCTTCACCATCAACTACACTTTTTCCAAGACCTGCCGCTAAAAGACCTATCCCATCTTCAGGAGTCATGTGCGAGAAGGGATAGTAGTTATAGGACTGTGCAACTCCACTGAAATGAGGATAGAACCAGTCTCCGTAAGCATGACCGACAAGTTCCTGAATTATCACGGCCATTTTCTCTTCTTCGATACTGTGGTTCACCGACTCAAAATAACTTTTAGAAAGTGGCGTGAAAACAGATGCATAGACCATTTTAACTGCATTCTCAAGCTGCTCAAGACGGACATCAATATCAGGATGGTTATTGGGCAGAAAATATGTTTCATAAATACCTGCAAAAGGCTGAGAAAGGCTATCTTCAAAAAGGCCGGAGCTTCTTACTGCAAGAGGAGTTTTTATATTCTCCAGCATTTTCATAAGTCTTCTGCTGAGCATTCCTGAAAGATCAAGTTCGTTGAAAATTTCCCGAACCTCTCTATGATTAATATCACCATCGGCAAATTCATTGAAATCAACCTGATCAAGAAAAAAGTCAAATTCATCAGTACCAATGATCAGTGTTTTGGGAATAGTGACATTAATTCCCTTGACCAGTTTACCAAACTCGTCATTCTGAATAAGTGCCTCGGTAAAGGCAATACCTCTCCCTTTCCCACCAACAGATCCATTTGCCATCCTCATAAGATATGAAGACTGTTTAAAAGTATTCTCAGAAAAACTTGAAATGGAGTCTCTCTTTTTTTCCAGCCAACGTTCACGGAGAATATCCATTATAAAATGACGGATCTCTTCTGAACCACTAAAGTCTTCTGCTCTCATATTCTTAAGCTTATGTGCACTTTTGATTTCACCTTTAGCCATAAACCATGTTGAAAAATCATCCCGATCACTGTGATAAACTATTGATTCAGTTGGTATTTTTTCAATTATCACCTCAAATTCCTTCATGTATCTGGCTTCTGCGATCGTCTCACCTTCGGGATCCTTAAAAATAAAATTTCCAAAGCCGAGATTATACTTAAAGAAATTAACTATTTCTCTAGAAAGGTTTTTCGAGTTCTTATCCACGAATGAAATGTTGTTCTTTTTTGCAAAAATCTTATTTTTAGGCTCGTGAGACTGCATCAAAACAGGGATAGAGCTTTTTTCTCTTATGTAACGCACCATTTTCTTTCCGGCATCTTTGTCAAGCTTACCTTTTCTTGGATATCTCACATCGGTAATAACACAGAGGCAGTATTCTTTATACTTTTCAAAGATCTTCTGCGCATCTTCATAGGTTGAAGCAAGAAGAACCTTGGGACGGGCCCTCATTCTCAGGATCTTATATCTTGCATCAACATCCTCACCACTTATAAGCCTCTGGATCTCCTGCATAATGGTACTGTAGAGTGTCGGCAGATACCTGGAATAATACCTTATGGAATCCTCGACAACAATAATGACCCTCACACCGCCAGTCTTGGTATCCACCTCAGTATTCAGAACATCTTCAATATATTTGATCATTGCAAGAAATATGTTGCTGTCCCCGTTCCAAACGAACATTTTTCTAATATTAACAAGTTCTTCCTCGATACTCTCATAGTAGGCGATCTGATTGTTGTTGTTTATTAGAAGAAGGATAGGAATATCCAGTTTAATGTCTTTTATCTTTAAACTCAGCTCTCCCGGCATATTTCGATCAATTCCGGTCATTATTATTACAAGATCAAACTGCTCCTGAGAAATTTTCTCAACCGCATCTTCCGTTGAAAACACTGAAGTCACCCTCGGGGCACTGGAAAGATTAAGCTGGTAGTATTCTCCATAGATCTGCTCAAAAAGCTGACCTTCCCTTTCAAGTGTGTAGGCATCATAAACCGTGGCCACAAGAAGTATCTCCCTCACCCGAAAAGACATAAGATCATGAAAGATGGAAAGATTAGACTTCTGCGGTTTAAATAAACTTCTGTATTTTGAAGTTTCCAAAAGCTCCCCCGAAAAGTTTTTCTATTTAAATCAGCTATTAAAATGTACACTTCCGAAACAAAATTGCAATAAGATTTTATAGTTGCTTATTTTTAATGACCTCTATATCCTAAAGTGTTTTATTTTTTTTTATCATAGTTTCTTGACATAGGTATTTTTTTCAAAAAGAATAGGCTCGGTGCAAGATTGCCCGCTTACTGACCGTTTTTTACCCGAACGAGCCAGAGCTTTTTGAAAAAGAAATAACCGTGTTTAATATGAAAAAGGAGGTGCTATGAAAACTGTTACAGAGATCATCGGCAAAATGAACAAGGACTCGAGCTACATTATCAGAGCTCTTCAGGCAGTCCAGCAGGAAGAAGGCTATGTTTCCGACAAAGCCATCTCTGCAATTGCCACACATTTTGATGTTTCCGAAGCTGAAATTGAAGGAGTATTAAGTTTCTATGCTCAGTTCAAGAGAACAAAACCCGGCAAATATGTTGTCGCAGTATGCGATGGAACCGCATGCCACATCAAGGGAGCCAGTCTGATCGAGAACTGGGTTGTTGATGAACTGGGAATTAAGGATGGAGAGACTGACGAGAATGGAACCTTTTCTCTTGAGTTAGTCGCCTGTCTTGGCTGCTGCAGTCTTGCCCCTGTTATCTCAGTTAACGGAAAGGTTTACGGAAAACTCAACAGGAAGGAACTTATTAAAATTCTTAAAAAGTATCAGAAGGGGGAAATACAATGATAAACCGTATTAAGATCGGTGCAGGCAGCTGCGGTCTTGCGGCTGGTGCTGATGAGATCATAGAAATTTTCAAAAGTATTGCTCCGGATCAGAAACTGGTTGAAGTAGGTTGTATCGGACATTGTTATGCCGAACCTCTTATTGAAGTTGAAACAGACAACGGATCAATTTTTTACGGAAATATAGAACCTAAAGAAGAAAGTGTTAAAAACATATTAGCCCTAGGCAAAGAAGGACGTTTTGTTCCTGATGAATCAAGAACATCAAAGGAACTTCTTAAAGTTACAAAACTTGCAGGCAAGATCAACCCTATTGATATTGAAGAGTACGAAAATAACGGCGGATACTCCGCTCTTAAAAAAGCTTTTGAAAACACAAGGGCGCAGATCGTTGAAGAAGTAAAGAAAAGTGGCCTTAGAGGCCGTGGCGGAGCAGGTTTCCCGACAGGACTTAAATGGAGCTTTCTTGCAGCTCAGACAAGTGAAGACAAATATCTCATCTGTAATGCAGACGAAGGTGATCCAGGTGCTTTTATGGATAGATCGATGATGGAATCCGTTCCTCATCAGGTTCTTGAAGGAATGCTTATCGGCGCCTATGCAACTGGTGCAACTGAAATCTTCATCTACTGTCGTGCTGAATACCCTCTTGCAATTAAGAATCTTGGAATAGCTGCAAAACAGATAGCTGAAAAAGGCTATGACATTGTTGATGGCAGAAAGATCGAAATAACTATCAAGGAAGGTGCAGGAGCTTTCGTCTGTGGAGAAGAAACTGCAATGATCAACTCTCTTGAAGGAAAGAGAGGAACTCCGAGATTCCGTCCACCTTTCCCGACTGACAGTGGATTCAAGGGAAAACCGAGCCTTATAAACAACGTTGAAACATTTGCAAACATTGCACTAGTGATCCGAGAAGGTGGCGAAGTTTACGCACGTACTGGAACAGAAGGAAGTAAAGGAACAAAACTTTTTGCTCTTGCCGGCGACATTAAAAACCCCGGTCTTGTTGAAGTTCCCATGGGAATCACGATCGGTGAGATCGTCTATGATATCGGTGGTGCTGAAAAAGGAAGTGTCAAGGCAGTTCAAATCGGTGGCCCAAGCGGTGGCTGTATTCCTGCTGATAAGTTTGATATTTCAGTTGATTATGATTCATTGAAATCACTTGGTGCCATAATGGGCTCAGGCGGACTTATTGCTGTTGGAAAGAATCGTTGTATGGTTGAAACGGCAAGATACTTCCTTGATTTCACAGCAAAAGAAAGCTGCGGAAAATGTACTTTCTGCAGAGTCGGAACAAAAAGAATGCTTGAAACCCTTGAAAAGATCACAAAAGGGAAAGGAACTCTAAAAGATGTCGAATTTCTTGAAGATATCGGACCGAAAATAATAAAAGGTTCGCTTTGCGCATTGGGAGGATCTGCTCCCAACCCTGTTATTTCTACACTGAGATTTTTTAAGAACGAATACCTTGAACACGTTCTTGAAGGAAAATGTTCAGCACTACAGTGCAATGCTCTTGTTGAACTGAAGATCATTCCTGAAAAATGTATTAAATGTAAACTCTGCATCAGGTCATGTCCAGTGAATGCGATAAGTGATGATTTTATTGTTGACAATGACCTTTGTACAAGATGCAACAGTTGTATTGAAGTATGTCCGAAAAATGCTGTGGAAAGAGTTCCGGCAGGAGGTGCAAAATGAATACAGTAAAAATGAAAATCGACGGAATTGAAGTTACGGCTGAAAAAGGTACAACAATACTCGAAGCGGCCCGTTCTATGGGAAAAGATATCCCTACACTCTGCTTTAATGATAAAGTATCACACAACACCAGCTGTTTCGTCTGCGTCGTTAAAAATGCTAAAACAGGAAAATTCATACCAAGTTGTGCAGCAAGAGTTGCGGAAGGCCTTGAAATAGAAACAGAGACAGATGAAGTTCTCGACATGCGGCGAACAGCTCTCAATCTTCTTCTTTCAGAACACAGCGGAGACTGTGAAGCTCCCTGCACAATTGCATGCCCTGCCCACGCACAGGTTGAAGAGTATGTTAGACTTGGAAAAGAAGGAAAACACCTCGAAGGACTTAAAGTTATCAAGGAAAGAATTCCGCTTCCAATGAGTATCGGTAGAGTCTGTCCACGATTCTGCGAAAAAGAATGCAGAAGAAACATTGAAGATAGCCCTGTTGCTATCAACGAATTTAAAAGAACTGCCGCTGACCTTCATTACGGCAGCTACCTTGAGGAAATGAAACCTCTTACTGGAAAGAAAGTTGCAATAGTCGGTGCAGGACCTGCAGGACTTTCAACAGCATATTTCCTCAGACTTGAAGGTGTTGAATCAGATCTTTTCGATATGAACCCGAAAGCAGGCGGAATGATCAGATATGGAATACCGGAATATAGACTTCCAAAGAAAACCCTTGATTTTGAGATTGCACACTTTGAGAAGATGGGAAACATCAACTTCTTTTTCAACAAAAAGCTTGGAAAGGACATTCAGCTTGATGAACTTCAGGCAAAATACGACGCTGTTGCAATTTGTATCGGAAGCTGGAAAAGCTCAAGTGCAAGAATCGAAGGTGAAGAACATGCTGCAGGCGGAATCCAGTGGCTTGAGAAAATCGCTAAAAATGACTGGAACGGTGAAAATCCCGGAAAAGTTATCGTTATCGGTGGTGGAAACACAGCTATGGACTGTTTGAGAACATCAGTCAGACTTAGAAGTGATGATGTTAACTGTTTTTACAGAAGAACGGAAGCTGAAATGCCAGCTGAAGATATTGAGATCCATGAAGCAAAAGAGGAAGGAGTTAACTTCCATTTTCTTGTTGCTCCTGTCAGCCTGAAAAAGGAAGGCGGAAAGAGCATTCTCACCTGTCAGAAGATGGAACTAGGTACTCCCGATGCTTCTGGAAGAAGACGTCCGGTTCCGATCGTTGGAAGTGAATTCAATGTTGAAGCTGACCTTGTGATCGGAGCAATTGGACAGAAAACAGACGCTCCTGAAGGTGTTCCTACAACCAGATGGGGAGATGTTGAAGTTAACGAAAAGAACTGTTTTGTAACTGATAAAGTTTATGCAGCAGGTGATTGCGTTTCAGGCCCGGCCACTGTTGTTGAAGCCGTTGCAGGAGCAAGAAGAACAGCTCTTTCTATCTTAAGCTTCTTTAAGGGCGAGAAGTTCGAGGAACCGAGACTTATCAACGTTTCAAGAGGTCACTGGAATCATCTTAAAAAAGATGACCTTGTCTTTGTTGGAAAACCTGCGAACTATAATAGAAGAGCACAGAAACTTATTCCGCTTGAAGAAAGAAAAACTACATTTAAAGAAGTATCATACAGTTTCACACCAGAAGAACTCGCCGAAGAAGGAAAAAGATGCTACGAATGCTCATGCACCGACAAACAGGACTGCAAACTCAAAAAATACAGTGAGATGTTCGGAGCTTCAACTGATGCTATCACAGGGGAAAAACTTCCTGTAAAATACGATGCAAGACATCCTGAGATCATTATGGATCCAGGCAAATGTATAAAATGCGGAGTATGTATTAAACTTAGCAAGGAAATTGTTAACAACCAGATCCTCACCTTCCTCAACAGAGGTTTTTCAACAAGAATCGGAACAGGTCTTGGGAAAGCAATCGCAGCACCAATTGACGAACTTAAACTCTATGTTGAAAATTGTCCGACCGGCGCTCTTGGTATCAAAGAAAAATAGTAACATCAAACCGTTTTCTCTTTCATTAAACCTAAATTCCGCTAAACAATCACTCAAATTGACAATATATTTTTAGTTAAGTAAACTACAATATATTTTTGGAAAAGATTCGGAGCGTAACATTGCATGAGAAACAGGGTTAATAAGACTGTAAAAACAATTGATTTTGAAAAAAAGGTCGTTTTGCTTTCTTTAGTTGTCGCATTACTAACAATTATCAGCTTATTTATTTTCAATGCATTTAGAACAACATCTAAATTAAAGAACGATGCCGTCAGAAATTATTTTGGCACCCTTAATGCCACAGCTTTCATTCTGAACACAAATATAAAAAACGAAATTAAACATAACATTAATCTCATAAAATCTATAAGTTTACAACAAGCTATCTCAAATGAAGAACTACAGGAAATTTCGCAGCAGAACTTTGACATTATGGGAATTTTCATTCTGGATTCCAGTGGCAAAACAATATTATCATCGAACATTTCTCAAATTGGAACTGACCATTCTGCAAATTCATATTTCTTAAATACAAAAAAAGAAGGCTATGTTAAACCTGTCTATCTTTCTAAAACCGTCGGAAAAGTTATTTTTTCGTTATCCACTCCCTACAAGGATAATGTTTTAGTTGCTCAGATAAATATTATACATATTCAAAAAATAGTTTCTAACATTGAAGGACTTGGAGAAAGTGGTGAAAGTCTTCTTGCCTATAGAAATGAGAATGGAGATGCCGTTTTTTTCACAGAAAGAAAATTCAAAACAAACACTCAATCCAAAGATATAATACCCAAAAAAGACATCGACCTTCCTGTCACACAGGCACTACTTGGAAATCAAAGCGAATTTTCTGATTATACAGACTATAGGGGTATACCTGTTTTTGCAGTTACAAAATACATTAAGAAAATTGATGCTGGACTTGTTGTTAAAATAGATAGGAAAGAAGTCTTACGATCTGTTTCTGAAAGCATAAATGAAATCTGGTATTTTACCTCAGGAACAATTTTTGCGATCATAATAATCTTCATTATCTTCTATTTTCTTCTGACAAAAGCTTTAAGAAGAGAAATAGAAAACAAAACAACTGAATATAAAAAAGCTGAAGAGGAAAGAAGGAAACTTGAGGAAAAACTGCTTCAGTCTCAAAAGATGGAAGCCATTGGAACGCTTGCAGGCGGAATAGCTCACGACTTTAACAACATTCTTTCACCGATAATCGGATATACAGAGTTGCTTTTATCTGAGATGCAGGAAAACAGCTCTTCAAAAAAGCGACTAAATATTGTTCTAAATGCTGCAATGCGCGCAAAAAATTTAGTGCAACAGATACTTGCTTTCAGCAGACAGCATAAACCCGACAAAAAACCTACTGCAATCCAACCGGCAATTAAAGAAATACTGACACTACTTGAGTCCATTCTGCCGGCAACAATAGAAATAGTTCAGAATGTTGATGAGAAATGTGGAATGGTAATGGCTGATTATACCCAGATACATCAGATATTGATGAACCTTTGTACGAACGCCTTTCAGGCAATGGAAAAAACAGGTGGCAAACTAAAATTAGATTTAGAAGAAACAGAGTCACTTCCTGACAACCTCTTAACAGATACCTCTGAAACAAAAAAGGGTTATGCTCTACTAACAATTTCTGATACAGGCCGAGGAATAGAAAAAGATGCTTTGAAAAGAATATTTGAACCATATTTCACTACGAAAGATATGGAAAAAGGTACCGGACTCGGACTATCTGTCGTACATGGAATTGTGAAAGAATATGGTGGAGAAATAACTGTCTATAGTGAACTTGATAAAGGAACTATATTTAAAATTTATATCCCATTAATTGAATCTTCAGAAGTTGAAAACTCCACCTCAAATATTCTTCCTGAAAGAAGTGTCGGCAAGAAAATTCTACTGGTTGATGATGAAGAGATTGTTCTTTCAGTGGTAAGTGAGATTCTGGAACAATCCGGCCACTATGTCACATCTTTTAAAAGCAGCAGTCAAGCCTTAAAAAAGTTTCAGGAGGATCCATCCTATTTTGACCTTATAATCACTGACAAAACTATGCCTGAATTAACTGGCTTGCAGCTGGCAACAGAGGCTATAAAAACTAGAAAAAACATTCCAATTATTCTCTGTAGCGGTTTTATAGACTTTGACCTCAAGGAAACAGCTGAAAAGACAGGAATTGTTACTGTTCTCCAGAAACCTATCTCAATGAAAATCCTTATTGAAACTGTATCGGATACTTTTAATAGAAAGACCTGAGTTTATCTTTTAGTAGTTCTTATTAATTTTTTGCTACTAATTTTTCTTGACATAAGTCTGTTTTTGTAAAACTATGGGCCTGTATGGTGAATATTTCTTCGCTTATCGGGTGTTTTCTAACCAGTAAGTGAAGCTTTGTGTCAATATTGTTTATTTTATTTATGGAGAAAGGAATGAGCTACTTAAAAGAACTTGTTGCAAAAACTGAAGCAAAGAACCCTTCACAGCCGGAATTCATACAGGCAGTTGAAGAAGTTCTTCTTTCACTCGAATCAACAGTTGACAAACATCCTGAACTTGTAGCAGCCAACATTTATGAAAGAATTATTGAGCCTGACAGACAGCTCATGTTCAGAGTTCCATGGGTTGATGATGCAGGCAATGTACAGGTTAACCGTGGTTACAGAGTTGAATTCAACAACGCTATTGGACCTTACAAAGGCGGCCTCCGTTTCCATCCTTCAGTAAATCTTGGAATCATTAAATTCCTCGGTTTCGAACAGATATTCAAAAATTCTCTTACAACACTTCCTATGGGTGGTGGTAAAGGTGGTAGTGACTTCGATCCTAAAGGAAAGAGCGACGGCGAAGTTATGAGATTTACCCAGGCTTTCATGAGTGAACTTTTCAGATACATCGGTCCTGACACAGACGTTCCTGCTGGTGACATAGGTGTTGGCGGAAGAGAGATAGGGTACATGTTCGGTTACTACAAAAAGATCGTAAACGAGCACACAGGCGTTTTTACAGGCAAAGGCCGCGAGTACGGTGGCAGCCTCATCAGACCTCAAGCTACAGGTTACGGTGCAGTTTACTTTGCTGCTGAAATGCTCGCAACAAGAAACGATTCTTTTGAAAATAAAATCGTTGCAATTTCCGGAGCTGGAAACGTTGCACAATATGCTATTGAGAAAATTCTTGATCTCGGCGGAAAACCAATATCTTTCTGTGACAGTTCAGGAACTATAATTGATATGGAAGGAATCGACAGAGAAAAACTTGCATACATCCTGGATCTTAAGAACAACCGCAGAGGAAGAGCAAAAGAGTACGTTGAAAAATATCCGAACGCAAAATACTTTGACGGGAAGAACGTATGGGATGTTCTCCGTGACGAAGGGATCAAGGTCAGCATTGCTGTTCCTGCAGCAACTCAGAACGAAATTGATGAAACACATGCTGAAGCACTCATTAAAAACGGTTGTTACTGTATTTCAGAAGGTGCAAACATGCCTTCCGTTCCTAAAGCAGTTGATATTTATCTTGAGAATAAGATCCTCTATGGTCCTGGAAAAGCAGCAAACGCTGGCGGCGTTTCAGTTTCCGGTCTCGAAATGAGCCAGAACAGTCTTAAACTTTCCTGGACAAGTGAAGAAGTTGATACCAGACTCCGCAACATCATGAAGAGCATTCACAGCGCTTCAAGAGAAGCTGCGGATACTTACGGTTTTGATAAAGACAATTACGTTGCAGGCGCTAATATTGCCGGTTTCCTTAAGGTTGCCAAAGCAATGCTTGCATACGGAGTTATATAGTCGTTCATCAGTGTTGGTGTAACTGTCGGGCAGCCACAATCATGTGGCTGCTTTTTTTTTGCCTTTAAATGTTGAAAGAAACTATAAGGGTTAACCACTTTTTTGGATTTTATGCTTTTCCGGAAAAAGTGCATAGCGTTACTTTGTCCTGACAAGGCGAAACCCAAGGTTGTGGTGGCGGACAGTCGGGGTGTAGCTGAAGCGATCGGCAGATCGGCAGAGGTAAGCGACGTGGAGCCAGCTGCCGCCCCGCCGGATACGGTAGGAGCCACTTTCTAAGCCTGTGGGATCAACCAAAGGACTTGCTTCAGTTCCAGTCGGATAATCACCATCCCAGTCCATCGTCCATTCCCATACATTTCCGCTCATGTCATAGAGTCCAAAACTGTTAGCAAGTTTGCCACCAACTGGTTGAATTCCACATTTGTCTGCACCTGTAAACCAACCACTGCAGTCAGATCCACCCTCATAGCTCACAGATGAATTTCCTCCATACCAAGCTATTTTATCAAGATTTGGATCAAGTGGTTCTCTTTCTGTTTGTGTTATATCTCCATTATAAAACGCAGTATCGGTCCCTGCCCTCACAGCATATTCCCACTCACTTTCTGTCGGTAGGCGATATCCAAGGCAGTCCTGTGGTTTAGTAAACTTTAATTTAAGCGTACACTCAAAATCAGGAAAAGTACCGGTACAGTCAAAACATTCTTCAATTACTTCCTCTTTTGAGCGTTCATTGGCATAAGCTAAAGCCTCATGCCAAGTCACCTGCTCAACTGGGCAGTCGTCTCCACAACTTGGAAAATAACTCGGATTATATCCCATCAGATCATTGAAACTTCCCTGTGTCACTTCAGAAATGTCCATATAGAACCCTTTTGTCAGCTGAACATAGTGAAGTGTTTCATCTGAGAATCTTCCTAACTCGCTTTCAGGAGAACCCATCCAGAAACTACCGGCAGGGATTGAAACCATTCCTTCTGGAATTCCAGTATTTCCAGTATTTCCTGTATTTCCAGTATCTCCAGTATTACCTGTATCTCCAGTATTTCCTGTGTTTCCAGTATCTCCTGTATCTCCTGTATCTCCTGTATCTCCTGTATTTCCTGTGTTTCCTGTGTTTCCTGTATCGCCAGTGTTTCCTGTATCACCACAAGATGAAAAAAGAAACAACAAAAAAAGAGCAAAAAATATAGTTTTCATAAAAAACCTCCAACAAGTGAAAACGCAATAATTCAATAAGTATAAGGGTTTAAAAAGATGTTGTCAAATAAGCGTCAGATGTGGATAAAGAGTATTCTTGATCTTGGTGACAGCTTCACTTCCCTTAAATGCAAAAAAGCCCTCTTTAAGTTGCGTTGAGAATTTAAGACCTTTATGTCGTTTTTCGGGAAATGGGCAAAAAAGGCCACATTGAAAGTTTAGAACTTCGGTTAAACTGCTCCACAAAACTTGACTCGATGAGACGGAATAGTTAGGCTCAAATCAAGAAGGAATAGCAACATGAGGGAAATCATTTTTTATGTTTGAAGCAAAAATTATTGAGTTAAGGCATACAATTCATCAACATCCTGAGGTTTCAAACAATGAATACAAAACTTCAGAGCGAATAGTACATTTCATAGAACCGTTTCGGCCAAACGAAATTATTAATCTGGGTAAAACGGGAAAAGCATTTGTGTTTAACGGAAAGCAGGCGGGAAAAACAACAGTATTCAGAGCTGAATTGGACGCCCTGCCTATCCTAGAAAAATCCTCTCTTGCCTATTCATCAATGCACCCCAATGTATCTCATGCATGTGGGCACGATGGCCATATGGCTATTTTGGCTGGTTTGGCTCAAAAAATAGCAAGTGAACCTCCACAGTATGGGAAAGTGGTTTTGCTTTTTCAACCAGCCGAGGAGGTAGAGCAAGGTGCAAAAGAAGTGGTTGGAAACAGTGAATTTAAAAAATTTAAACCTGACTATATCTTTGCTCTTCACAATATTCCTGGCAGAAAGAAACATAGTATTGTGATAAAGAACGGAAGTTTTTCTGCAGCTTCCAAAGGAATGACGGTTAAACTCTTTGGTAAGACAGCACATGCTGCTGAGCCTGAAAACGGAATCAGTCCAGCACAGGCCATTTCTAAGATTATTAACCGCCTTCATGAATTAAAAGAAAATAAAAGTCTATTTAACGGTTTGACTTTACTTACCATTATTCATATACGGTTGGGTGAAATATCTTTTGGAACATCGCCCGGTTATGCAGAAATAAGAGTCACTTTACGCTCTTTCGAAAATGACGACATGACGTTATTAACGGCCCACTCTGAAAAAATAATCAACGAAATTACGAAAGAAGAAAATGTAGAATGCACAATTTCTTACTCTGAAGAATTTCCAGCAAGCGTGAATAATAATGAGTGTGTGGACTATGTGGAAGAATCGGCAAGACAAAACAATTTAGAAATAGAAACCATTGAAAACCCATTTAAATGGTCGGAAGATTTTGGCTATTATTCTCAACAATACAAGTCTTGTTTATTTGGTTTGGGTTCTGGAATATCACAGCCTCCACTTCACAATCCAGATTACGATTTTCCTGATGAAATAATTGAAACCGGTATAAAGATATTTTATAATATTTATAAGGAAATAAACGTAAAAAATGACAAATAGTTCAACAATAACCATAGACGAAAATTCGCTGGAAAATAATGTGGCTTTTTTAAAAAAGAAAATGGGTGAAAAGGTTATAATATCGGCGGTTGTTAAAGCCAACGCCTATGGACATGGTATCGAGCAAATTGTTCCTCTTTTTGAAAAACATGGGATAAATCATTATTCGGTTTTTAGTTATGGCGAGGCCATCAGGGTTTATAAACACCTTTCTAAACCCCAAACAATAATGATTATGGGTTGGATTCCTGATGAAAATATGAACGATGTAATTAAAAAAGGAATGGAGTTTTTCATCTTTAATATCGAACGCTTACAAACGGCGATTGCTCATGCTAAGCACCTAAATATCAAAGCAAGAATTCATCTCGAAGCAGAAACGGGAATGAATCGTTCAGGTTTGAGTGTGAATGAATTACAGAGGGCGATCTCTCTTATTAAAGAGAATGAAAAATATATCAATGTCATTGGATTTTGCACACATCTTGCAGGAGCAGAAAGCATTACAAATGACTCAAGAATAAAAAAACAGATAAAGAATTATCATAAAATGTTGACGCTGTTGGAGACAAGTGGCATTACCCCACAATATAAACATGTAGCAAATTCAGCAGCCTCATTTATTTATCCAAAAACAAAAATGGACATTGTAAGAATAGGCATCATGCTCTACGGGTTTTGGCCGAGCACCGAAGTTTTTATTCAGTATATTAACAACCGAGTTAATAAAACAGACCCATTAGAGAGAATTCTCAGTTGGAAAAGTCAAATCATGTCTGTTAAAGAGGTTAAATGTGGCGAATTTATCAGCTATGGAACTTCCTTTCTAGCACAAGCACCTGTCAAAACCGCACTCATTCCTGTTGGATATTCATCGGGTTATAGTCGCTCATTGAGTAATAAAGGCAGGGTGCTAATACGGGGACAAAGATGCAGTGTGATTGGAGTAGTAAATATGAATATGATTATTGCAGATATTTCAAATATGCCAGATGCACAAGTGGGTGATGAAGTAGTCATTATTGGAAAACAAGCGGAGTTGGAAATTAAGGTAACGAGCTTTAGAAATATAAGTGATGAGCTTAATTATGAAGTATTAGCACATTTATCTGGATCAATAAAACGAACGATTATCAAGAAAAAATAATCAACTATATTCTGATTTCTTCCGCCTAGACTTTCTTCATTTTGTCTCTAAGAGTTTTCCTGTCTATACCGAGAATTTCGGCAGCTTTGGTCTTGTTCCCTTCAACACTTTCAAGAACATCCTTGATATGTTCTATCTCAACATCAGCAAGCTTTTTATTCAACCTGCTATTTTCAAAAATATTAAACCTCATGTACGAAGGCAGATCCGTTATTTCAATTACATCTCTATCTGTTTTAGAAACCACCTGTTTCATCAACAGTTCAAGTTCGCGGACATTGCCGGGCCAGGAATATCCAACAAGACAGAAAGCTGCTTTTTCGTCAAGCTGCGGGACTCCCCCCCCCCCTAGCTCTCCTGATACTTTGGCGATAAAACTGTTTGCCATAAGAATTATATCCCCACCTCTTTCCCTGAGTGAAGGCATGGCTATATTGATCACATTCATTCTGAAGAAAAGATCTTCCCTAAAAAGATTACGTTTAACAAGGTTTATAAGATCCTTTGAGGTTGAGGCGATTATTCTGCAACTTATCTTTCTGGGAGTATTGTCACCGATATGAGTAACCTCTCCTGAAAAAGCTCTGAGAAGCTTTACCTGAGTTGCTAGAGACGTTGAACTTATCTCATCAAGGAAAACCGTTCCCTTTTGTGCCAATTCAAAAAATCCTTTATAAATCTGAGCCTCTTTGTCGCTACTTCCAGATTTCACATAGCCGAAAAGTTCACCCTCGATCTTATTTTCAGGAATTCCACTACAGTTTATATAGAAGAAAGGACTCTCTGGATTTTCACCTTCGTAATGAATTGCCCTGGCAGCGAATTCTTTTCCTGTCCCGGGCTCTCCACTTATTAAGACCGGAAGATCCTGCTGCGAGGCTTTCTTTATTGATTCAGCTACTCTTCTTATTTCTTTTGAATCTCCGATAAGACCATACTTCTGGGAAATATCTATTGACTGTGATTCACTTTTAAGTGTTCTTAATGCAAGCTTCTCAATAGACCTGTTGATCGCCTCTTCAAGCTCATCTTCAGTGAATGGTTTTGAAAGATACTCCTCTGCACCGGCCTTAATAGCCTCAACAGCACCTTCAACTGAAGCATATCCCGTTATCATCATAACTTCAGTGTTCTTATAGTTGTCACGAACATGACGGATAACGTCAATTCCTCCGACAAAGGGCATATGATAATCAGTAATAACCAGATCGACATGGTTCTTTGAAAGGACATCCATAGCATCCTGAGCATTATCGCAGGCAAAGACATTGTATCCCATGTACTCAATATTTCTCTGTATCATTTCAAGAGTATCCTGAGAATCGTCTACAACGAGAATCACTTCTTTATTCTTTTTTCTGCTCATCTTTAACCTCCAAATCTTTTCCAACATCTGCGTTTACAGGAAATTTGACAATAAAAGTGGATCCTTTTCCCGGAGAACTTTCAACGTCAATATATCCACCATGGGACTGAACGATACCAAGCACAACCGGAAGACCTAAACCAGTTCCCTCATTTATATCTTTTGTAGTAAAAAAAGGAATAAAGATCTTATCAAGCTGGTCTTTTGTCATCCCTATTCCCGTGTCCTGCACTTTAAGCGTGATCGTATTAATGGATTTTTTAGTGGATATGGTCAGGGTTCCGCCATCAGACATCGCCTGAATAGCATTTACAACAAGATTTACGAGTACCTGATGTAGCTGACCGGGATCTATCTTGATCTGCGGAATATCCTCACAGAGATCCTTGACAAGAATGATGTTACTCTTTCGAATCCTACTCTCAAGAAGATAAAGACCGTCATCGATCCTTTCATTGATATCAAACATTGCCTTTTCCGGAGTTTTCTGCCGTGAGAACAGCATCAGTTTTCTGATTATCTCTCTAGCATGAAGTGAAGCTTTGACTATCTTGTCAATATCTTTATCCACATTCTCATTTATATCACCATACTTTTTTATAAGCTGTGCAAAGCCTAGAATACTGCCAAGAGGTTCATTGAGCTCGTGCGCGACACCCGCCGTAAGTTGCCCGACAGTTACCAGTCTATCTGCATGAAGAAGCTGCTGATTAAGCTTTTCCTTTTCATTCTCGAACTGCTTTCTTTCAGCTATTAAACCGATCTCTCTTGCTATCGTTTTCAGCATCGGTCTTTCCTCTCTAAGAAAAGGACCTTTATCAAGATTGGGACGATTTTTTGTATATCCCACATCGACATAACCAACCTTCTTTCCACCAACTTTTATATATTCTCTGAGAATACTTTTCGGCTCAATATAGTTGGCACTTGTGAATATTTCATCAGCAAAAATGATCTTACAGCAGGCAATGTCAGGACGGAGAAATCCGGGTGGAATTATTTCAACAGCACCATGCATAACATCATCAAGTGATTTGTTTCTTTCAGCTCCCAGACGAGTTATCTGGAAAATGGTGGTAAGCTCTTTAATCCTCTCTCCAAGATGGAATTTTGCCTGTCTATGAGACCTTGCAAACCCAAGAATATCAAACAGATACTGATAGAATTCAATATCCTGCTCAACAAGATCGACCAATCTATTCCATTTCATTGTAACAACACCGATAACTTCTGTCTCTATTCTGATAGGAAGAACAAGAAGTGCAGCTGCCGTGGTCTTCACTTTAAGATTAAAATGTGCGTTATTAAACCTTTTGTTAAGCACAATCTCTATTTTTTCCGATGTATCACGAATGAAAAGACCTTTTCCTTCAGTTAGAAAATGTGAACTGTCTATCATTTTAAAATATACTGTCCTCTCCAGAAACTCAACTGAAGTCATGCCGCTGTTATCGCTAATAAATTCAGGTGGTTCAGCAAATTCAGGGATCTGCATAACATTCCACGTTCCTTCTTTTGAGGAGTTAAAACGATAGTAATTCTTAATATCACTTACAACAATATTCAACTGATTAGCTTTTGAGAAATCAAGGATCTTGACCGAAACAGCTCTAATATAATCACTTATAAGTGTTCCTCTGTCTGCAATCTTGATCAGATCAAAAGAAAGCTGCCTGAACTGTTTGAAATCCATACTGTCGGGATCGGCTCGTCTTTCACTCACAGTTTTGCCTCCAAAACACGTAAACCCTTAGTCATCGCTTAGACCACCAATCTCAGGGGGCACAATTATTGTCACTTCCTGGGTATCAAGATAGGAGCCTGTGAGAGCATCGACAATATGAATGTCGGCTGTGAATGCCTGTGCTCTATCTGTCGGTTCTATACAGATATCGTTCTGTGCATGAACGGTGAATTTCAGCTTCGATCCCGGCACCGTGGCACTTGATGTTCCAGTCGAAAAATTTTCAAAACCGTTATTGTATACAGATCCGTTAAAGCTTGATGTCGTTGCCACCTGGGCACAATCATCAGCTCCGACATATTCCAGCGATTCTATCTTTTTAAGGAAACATGAAGTATCCGGAGTTCCCGGATCTCCATCATCAGCAGGAAGAGTATAAACATCAAAAAGCGCATATTTAACCATAGCATCTATTCCGTTCACAACAGCATCATCAAGACCTGTTCCATCAGCTGATATCTCATAAAGCAGTGTCGTTCTGCCGGCACCTGCACAATCAGGAACAACTGCTCCTGTCTGATCTGAAAGTTCCGTAAGCTGAGTACGGGCTGCGGCTGTTTCATGTCCTCCGTCAGAAAGAACTGTCAGAACCTTTACGCCCTTTGTCTTGAGAGCCAATATTACTGTAGCCTTATCTGTAACTCCTCTTTCATGCGAGACAGCATCCGTTATGTGAACCGCTATAGGAATGGTATCAGCTCTCCAGATCCCGTCAGAAACAAGTTTATCAAGCGAAAAATATCCAGCTTCAGGTCCGTCACCGCCAAACTCGGCAACAAGTGTATTAACTGCCTGCTGAACTGTGAGAAGATCCGAAGAAGGATCTATCTGGATCATTGACGACTCATTTTCATCGCGAAACTGGGATATTCCAAAAGCACTGTCTGAAATTCTTGCTCTGGTTTCGGGAATTATAGTGCTTGAAAGTGAGTGCTTAAGGTTGTAGAGCTCTCCATCCATCGAGCCTGTCGTATCAATACTAAAGAAAACATCTGCTTTTTTAACAGTCGGCGTAAAAACAAGAACATCAGTCTTTTCTGGCTCTCCATAGGGAAGTTCAAAATAGAAATCGACGCCTTCTATATCAGTTACTCCTTCTTCTTTGTCACAGATTGAAGAACCAACCGCCTTTTCCGCAAGATCACTGAATCCGTCTTCATCAACATCACTCCACACTCTTCCATCCTTCATAAGATTAGGACAGACAACCTCCTCAATGTCTCCAAGACCATCACCATCACTATCAAGGTCTATAAAATCATAGTCTTTGTCTCCATCAGTGTCTGCGGGAGGAGAAGAATAGTCCATAGCAGCATAACAATCCGGATACCCATTGAGATCAGTGTCCATGAACTCTACTCCATTTTTCTCAATACAGTCAGGGATACCGTCACCATCAGAATCGTCATCAAGATAGTTCGGTATCAGATCGGAATCCGAATCAATAGCTTGTTCATAAACATCTTTTATTCCATCGTTATCACTGTCTATGTCGTAACAATCCGGGATATTATCTTTATCCGAATCAACTGGAATTTCAGGAACGGCCCCAGCTTCATCCGCATCGGAGATACCATCATCATCTGAATCGGTGTCACGGTAATTGGGAACCTTGTCATTATCAACATCTCCGGTTAACTCAACACTATCCGGAATTCCATCACCATCACTATCTTCATCAAGATAATCCGGAGTTCCATCCTCGTCTGTATCAACTTCAATTCCATTTGGCTTTTCAACACTATCCAACATTCCGTCACCGTCTGAATCTATATCTATCACATCCACGTCAGAATCATCTGATCCGTCTAAAAACTCCATATCTGAATCATTATCTGTCAACACATCGTTTTCAGGATTGTAAAAATCAGCATCATCTTCCGGAAGGAAACTGTCTTCATCATTTCCTGTAACAACACATTTCCCATCAGGGGAACACTCCGTTCCATCGGGACAGTCTGCATTTGAAAAACATTCCCTATCATCAAGTTCTTCTTTTTTTCCAGCATCATCACAGGAGACCAGGATAAAAACAAGAACTGCAAGTATCAATGTGTACTTTTTCACGTTTACCTCCCTCCTACGGTAGAACTATTTTAATTCTAAGCCAGGCATCAGCAAGACTTGTCGGGTTATAATCCCAGATCCATTTAGGTTCATTTCCTAGAACTGAATCAACATAGTATGATTCAAATGCAGTCGGACATCTTCCACTCATCGAAAGACCGCAAGCTCCGCCATACCATGGATTTGTTCCCAAATTCCCCCAAACACTGTCTAAAGTTCCTGTTTTCCCAGCCTTTATTGCCGGCCCCCAAGCACTGTCATCAAACCACTTATCACACCAGTCACCATTAGGTCCGGCAGCCATGGTAGGAAAATATCTCCAGTCGGACTGAGTCCACTCGGAATCTAATGAAGTATAGGCAATTCCACTTACGGGTGGGAGAACTCCATCAGAAATAAAAAGCTGTCCATTCACCTGAACGGTTGCAACAAAAGCAGATATTGCTGCACCTGTATCTTTTCCATGCACACCGACCACATTAATTCCGGACTCAAGAACAAGCTCCTCTCCGTTATAAGTATCCGCATATGGCCACTGTCCGTAATGTGCACCAAAAGTTGCTACGTTATTGCCGTTAGCACAGAGATCCACAAGCTCATCATCCACGCTCAGAATAACTGTCGCCTGATACTCTTTTCGGTTATCGCAATCGTAATCCACGCCTTCCTTGTGTATAGTTGAACCTGGATAGATCGTGTTATCACCGTCGTTGCAATCAAGAACTCCATTGGGACAGACTGTAGGTGTTCCAAACACAACCATATTTATATCGCACCAGCCGTCACCATCATCATCACAGCCCTCATCTATCTGGCTGTTACCATTGTTATCGATGTTATCACATATCTCCAAAACAGGCTCAGTATCATCATCCGGAAGTTCAACATCGCTGTCGCTGGTTTCGACAATACATTCTCCTGCCGAACAAACTTCACCTGAATTACAGAAATCAGGGGTCCAAATTCCTTCTTTACATTCTAAAGCTATATTTCTATCAAACTGACAGATCTTCTTTCCATCTTGCGAACAAGGTTCACCGATCACACTTTTCATGCACGCAGATTCTCCATTATTAAAATCTGGAGAAACCAGACCAAAATCCACGCAGATATAACCAAGTTCCAACCTGCAGTCAGAATCCTTTCCGCAGTTTATTTCTACACATTCGCCTGTATTTCTGTATCCGAAATCCTCAATCTCCGGAGCACACGCATAACTTGCTCCATCACTTTCGCAGGCACTTCCAGAGCAACCTGTATGGTCTTTACAAATCTTTTGAAAACAGAAATCTATCTGATCCTCATCGACTTCCGGGATGTCCATATCGACAAGATCAGCATCACTATCATCATCCAGATCCTCGACTTCCGTGTCAGGAAACACTTTGTCAACATCTTCCACCTCATCTTCATCAATAACACTTTCATCCTGTTCATTGTCAATAGGCATATCGTCAGACAGATCATCATCTGTTGGAAGAAAACTATCAACAGAGTCATCAACAAAATCATCAACAGAATCATCTACCGTTACATTATTAACATCTGTTGGATAAATTTCGTCCTTCTTTTTATCAGAGCATGACAAAAAAACTATGGAGATGGTAAAAGCAGTTATTATAAGAACGCTTTTCATTATTTCCTCCAGAAAATCCACTTTCGTTTGATTACACGAACAGAATATAATGAATGTCTGCATAAACGTCAAATTTAAGATCACCAAATTCCACTTTTTCCAATGTTTTTATTGAATTATTCCGACGAAACAGTTAGAATACCGCAACATTTATAGATTATTCCGTGGAGGAAATCGTGAAAAATCTTTTTATTTTATGAGCTAATTTCAAAACTCAAACATCTCAGATTCTCAAAATCTCATCTTAATAGCGATTTGTATCATTGAATCTTATAGGAACAACCCTCAGAAACCCTTCTTTTT
>Ga0222695_1000384_pt1 | contig 25299 bp, 18 predicted proteins | sample AntAcemetage1398_FD_179834 | JGI IMG/M metagenome (GOLD analysis project Ga0222695, IMG submission 179834) | Saline water microbial communities from Ace Lake, Antarctica - #1398 | ecosystem: Environmental > Aquatic > Non-marine Saline and Alkaline > Saline | place: Antarctica: Ace Lake...
ATTTCATAACTTTAACCCTATGAGTGAAAAGTTGTTTTGTTGTTACTGTTTGTGGAAACTCAATAATAGCAAAACTCTTTCACTCTGAGGGTTTTTTTTTAGGCTGAAAATCGCTCAGCTTAGGTAATACATATTTACTTTTTTTATAACATATATAATTATGCTCCGCAAAGATGACCGCAGGCAGCCTGGATCTTCCGGGAAATCCATAAAAAAAGGGCTGCCCTATTAATTGATAAGGCAACCCTGTAATTTTTAAACTCTGTAATGTTTGCTGTTAGCGGTTAAAAAGGGACATCGTCATCGGGGATATTAGAAGGACCTTTGTCAAAGGGGTTGTCGTTGCTTTTTGGTGAGGCGCCGGCTCCTTCACCTTTGCTTCCCAGCATGCGCATGTTTTCAACAATAATGCTAGTTGTCCATCGTTTATTTCCGTCTTTGTCTTCCCATTCACGTGTCTGAAGTCTGCCTTCAACATAGATAAGGCTGCCCTTGTGAAGATATTCCCCACATATTTCAGCAGTACGGCTGAAAGCCGTGCATTTATGCCATTCTGTTTCATCTACTTTTTCGCCCTGTTTGTTCTTGTAAACTCTGGATGTGGCGAGGTTAAAGTTGGTAACAGCACTTCCACCTTGGGAGTATCTTACTTCCGGATCCTTCCCCAGTCTTCCCACAAGAATTACCTTATTTACTGACATTTTATGCTCCTATAATAAATTAGATTATTGACGTAATCAGTATTAATAGCTTTGTAAAAAGTGGTTAATACTGTTTGAGATGGCTAAGTAAAAATTTTGAGATACAAGGCTTCGTGATTTTTCAGGTGTGAGACTATACCTCGGGAATGTCGAGCATCTGAAAAATTGCTGCAACGCAGTAGATCGGGCTTTTTACGACGCCATCAGTATTTAATAATTAATCAAATGTAAAGTCAAGGATTTTGCCTGTCTTTCTGAAGTTTGCAAGCCGCCTTCCGCAATCGGCTGCTCCGGGCATTATGCGCTCTGCTCTTTGCCCTTTCACTTATTTATTTTGTTATTGACTGGAAAACCTTTATAATCTAGACTTAGCTGCGGTTCTGAAAGTAATTTAACACTTTGATATTGCATTGTTAATTATACCTTTTTGCTTTAAAACGATATTTTTAAAAGAGAAAAATGGCTTCAAAAAAAAATGTACAAAATCCTGCTGTTGAAGTTGCCGGAATAATACTTATCGGTTTTTCAATTTTTCTGAGCTGTTGTCTTTTTACCTATTATCCTGATGACCCTTCATTTATAACGGGTTATTCTCAGATTCCTGAAAAGATAATTAATCTGGGGGGGCTGGTGGGGGCTTATGTGTCCAGCTGGCTTTTTCAGATGCTGGGTTTGGGCGCATATATAATTCCTGTTTCAATATTCCTTCTGGCAATTAAGATACTTTTTAAGCCGGATTTCCCCTATGTTTTTTATTTAAGGTTTTTTTTATACCTTCTTTTATTTATCAGTATTGAGACGTTAATGAGTCTGTTCTTCGGAACGCCTGGTTTTGTCCGGTATGATTTTGATTTCGGCGGAGTTCTGGGCTTGTTCCTGTCCGGTTCTTTAACCGGATATCTAAATGTGTTCGGAACTTATCTTCTTATTGCAGTTCTGGTCCTGCTGATTATCATGGCGATTACTAAAGTATCCTATGTCCATCTCTGGAGCGGTTTTTCAAGCAGGGCTTTTTCCGGGATAAAGGGACCTGCAGGAAATGCTGCTGTTTTTTGCCGTGACCGGATCAGCAAACTGTCTGAGCTTTTTCGGAAAAGAAAGAAAAAGAAAGTTGTTGAAAAGAAAGTAGCGGCTGTTATGGATATTTCCGATTCCGTTTTTGAGGAGGAAGCGGTAACGGTTGAATCGAAACCCGAAAGTCCGGTTTACAGACAGACTGAGATCAAGGACGATATCCCGATAAATGTTTATGTGGAAAAAAAGGAAAAGAAAGATAAAGATAAACAAGACCCCAGTTTTGATCCGGTCAAAAAAATGCCTGCTGTTGATTATAAACTTCCGACCCTTAGCCTGCTTGATGAAGCTTCAGACGGCGGTATTGAATTTGACCGGGAGGTGTTAAGAGAGGATGCGGATGTTCTTATTCAAAAAATGAATGACTTCGGGGTGAAGGGCAAAATTGTTGAGATCAGTCCCGGGCCTGTTGTTACCCGATATGAATTTGAGCCTGCACCCGGTATAAAATTGAACAAGATCGTGGGGCTTTCAGATGACTTGGCTCTTGCGCTTAAGGCACTGAGTGTCAGGATCGCGCCGATACCCGGGAAATCTGTTATCGGTATTGAGCTTCCCAATAAAAAACGCAAGAACGTATCTTTCCGGGAGATCGTTTCACGGGAAGAATTTATCCGCTCAAAATCAAAGCTGACGCTTGGGCTTGGGAAGGATATCGCCGGGGGGACGGTCATTAATGATCTATCCCGTATGCCGCATCTGCTTGTTGCCGGGACAACGGGTTCCGGTAAAAGTGTTTTTGTGAATACCGTCATATGCAGTATCCTGTATAATTCCACTCCTGATGACGTGCGTTTTCTGATGATCGATCCTAAAAGGCTGGAACTTTTTCCCTACGACGGTATCCCTCATCTGCTCCTTCCGGTTGTGGTTGATCCGAAAAAGGCTGCTGTGGCACTCAGCTGGGCGGTTCAGGAGATGGAGCGCAGGTATAAGACCATTGCGGAAAACGGCACCCGGAATATTGTGCAGTATAACAAGAAAATATTAAAAGAGATCGAAAGCGGAAAAATATCTGCCGAAGATGTGCAGAAGATGCCTTACATTGTTGTGATCATCGATGAGCTTGCCGACCTGATGCTTATCGCCTCAAAGGATGTGGAAAGTTATATTGCCAGGCTGGCCCAGATGGCAAGGGCGTGCGGTATTCATCTTCTCATTGCGACCCAGCGCCCGTCTGTTGATGTCTTAACCGGTGTGATAAAGGCAAATTTTCCCAGTAGAATATCTTTTCAGGTATCCTCAAAGGTTGATTCACGTACGATCATTGACACCATGGGTGCCGAGAAACTGCTCGGCATGGGTGATATGCTTTTCATTCCTCCGGGTACATCCAGGATCCAGAGAATACACGGTGCCTATATCTCTGAAAAAGAGATCTTCCGCATTACTGAATTTATAAAGGCCCAGGGACAGCCGACGGCATATGATGAATCAATTGTAGCCGTTAAGGAGGAGGAAACAGATTCTCCGGTTGAGGGTGATGACGATTATGATGAGCTTTATGATCAGGCTGTGGCACTTGTGGCAGATATAAGACAGGCCTCTATTTCAATGCTTCAGCGCAAGATGCGGGTGGGATATAACCGTGCGGCAAGGATGATCGAGCGGATGGAAAAAGAGGGCGTTGTGGCTGCCAGTGACGGGGTCAGGCCAAGAGAGGTTCTAATAAATAAACTGTAAAGAGTGTGGAATTCGGAATTCGGAATGACGAATATGTTTAATAAAGATTAATTGAGCACGGAATGTTTTATGAAAAATAAAAATCTTCAATTTTTGCTTTTGCTGGTAGTTATTGTTTCTTTTGCGACCTGTCCTGCTGCCTTCTGTGAGTCTTCTGAGCTTGACAGCTGCATTGCAGGTGTTGAAAAACGTTATGGCTCCATGAAAGATATCCAGGCTTCTTTTAAGCAGGAAACATTTTTAAGTGTTGCCAACCGTATAGAAAAAGCTGAAGGAGACGTTTATATTAAAAAAGGCGGGAAGATGTTCTGGGATTATAAGGTTCCGTCGCCGCAGAAAATCATACTGGACGGTCAAAATCTCTGGGTGTATCTTCCTGATGAAAAACAGGTGATGAAAAATACCTTTTCATCTGTTTCATCACATATTGTGGTGGATCTTTTCCATGGAAGGGTAAATATTAAGGAACGCTTTAATGTCTCTTTATCAAAGACAGGTAATGAGGATAAATCTAAAAAGATTGTTTTAGAACTTCTGCCGAAAGAATATGATCCTACGATCAGAAGGCTTATCCTTGAAATTGAACCTGCCTGTTCCCTGATCAACAAAACCGTACTTGAAGATGAGCTCGGTACAAGGACAACCCTTATATTCAGCGGTTTTAAGGTAGATAAGGGAATCAATGATTCTTTTTTCTCTTTTACGCCGCCTCCGGGAGTGGAAGTTTTTAGTCCGCCAAAATTTTAAAAACCGGCGAATGGCTATGAGCATAGTGCATAGTGCATAGTGCATAGGGTAAAACATGAGTTCTTGAAGGCTTGAAATATTGAGTTTTAATTTTAAATACAACATCCAGTATCAAGTATTATAGATCCTTTTACCGGAATCTTAAATCCTAAATGATATCTTTTTAAGCTATAATTTCTTCTGGAAATATCTTCTTAAATGTCTTCTAATTTATCAAAACAGTCTGATCATAATAATCCGGCCGGCAGTCTTTTAAGTCTTCTTGAAAAAGGCGGGACGGATATTCATGTGTCCGGGGTAAAAGGCTCAGCGTCTTCTTTTGTAAGCTCACATCTTTTCGGAAAACTCAAAAAAAACTTTCTCATTGTTGCGCCTACCCATGATGCTGCCCGGGAGACATATTATGAGCTTATTTTTTTCCAGGGCAGAAAAAAAAATACCTGTGATGCGCTGACTGAGGATATTCTGCTTTTTTCTACCCCGGAGACCCATCCTTATGAAAATGTGTTAAGTCACTGTGACGTAAGCGCCCGGCGGATGTGGACGCTGTACCGTTTGTGTGATGCCCGGGAACCGTTCATTGTTGTGACCAGCATCAGAGCTCTTTTGCAGAAGACCCTTCCTCCGGATGTGCTTATCGATTCCTGCCGGACCGTCTCAACCTGTGAAGAAATAGACCGTGAAGGGCTTTCGAAAGTACTTGTTGAAGGCGGATATACCCGGGTCAGTCTGGTGGAGGATAGGGGTGATTTCAGCATCCGCGGCGAAGTCATGGACGTTTTTCCGCCCGGTTATGACAGGCCTGTGCGGCTGGATCTGTTTGGTGATGTGGTTGAGTCGATAAGGCTTTTTGATCCGGTCAGTCAGCGTTCATCTTCGGATCTTTCAGATGCTGTCTTTGTTCCGGTCCGTGAGATCGTCCTGTCTGACAGTATTGTGAACCGGTTCAGGGACAGGACTGAGGAAAAAGAGTTTGGTGAGATATTTTCAACCCGTAAAGGGAAGTCCTTTTTTGATAATATTATGAGCGGCTTTATCCCGTCCGGTGTTGAATATGCGCTTTCCTATCTCTATTCTTCCCCGTCCTCTCTTTTTGATTATCTTCCGGATGACCGGCTTGTGTTTTGGCGGGATAAACGGGAAATTGATGAGACTTTTGAAAAACTAAAAGCTGACATTGAAGATTATTACCATGGGGCTATTGATGAAAGGCGGGTGGCATCTCCTCCGGAGGAGTCCTTTATCCTTAAGGTCCCTTCTCAAACGCAGCAGGTTTTTTTTGAGCCCTGGCGCATAGAAAGACCGGGTATCGCCAATGTATCTTTTCCGGCGCAGTCAAATGAGGATATCCGCAGTCAAATTGTTTCTTCCGAGTCATCGTCCGGCATGCTTTCTGCTCTTGCTGAAAAGATCGAGCAGTGGATTGCCGCAGGTGTTCGGGTTTTCCTGATATGTCATACCGGGAGCCAGAGTGAACGGCTTAAGGATCTTTTGGCGGATTATGGCCAGGGTTCAGACATTATCACTGATATTCGGTTCAGTGATGCCCTTAAAGATGCAGACCGGGATAAGGCTAAAATTTTTGTCGGCAGTCTGGTCACCGGATTCAGGTATGATGACGGCCTGCTTGTTATTATTACGGAAGAGGAAATTTTCGGTGAAAAAAGACGGCGGGCTAAGGCGCCAAGCCGAAAACAGGGGACAGCAGTTGCCGATTTCAGTGACCTTAAACAAGGTGACCTTATTGTTCACCGGGATAACGGGATAGGACTTTTTAAAGAATTGATCCGGCTGGATGCCGGCGGGATGAGTGCAGACTATATTCTTCTTGAATATCTTGGCAATGACAGGCTGTATCTCCCGGTTGACCGGATCAATCTTATCAATAAGTATGAAGGGTCGGAAGATACGGCACCGCAGCTGGACAAACTGGGCGGCGTCTCCTGGAAACGGACAAAGAAGAGAGTAAAGGAAGCCATAGAAAAGATCGCAAATGATCTTATCGAGCTTTATTCGGCAAGGAAAGTTTATCAGGGACACGCTTTTTCTCCTGTGGATCATTACTACAGGGAGTTTGAAGCGGCCTTTCCATTTGAAGAGACACCGGATCAGCTTTCAGCCATAGAGGATGTGATGAACGACATGTCGTCTGACATGCCGATGGACAGGCTTATCTGCGGGGATGTGGGGTTCGGAAAAACAGAGGTAGCTTTGAGATCCGCATTTAGAGCGGTGATGGATGGAAAACAGGTCAGTGTGCTGGTGCCCACCACGGTTCTGGCACAGCAGCATTATTTGACCTTTAAGGAACGTTTTGAAGCCTATCCTGTACGGGTGGATATCTTAAGCCGTTTCAGAAATGCCAGGGATCAGAAGAGAATACTGGGAGAGCTCGCCGAAGGCAAAGTTGATATTATTGTGGGTACACACAGACTTGTGCAAAAAGATGTGGGGTTTAAGGAACTGGGTCTTGTTGTGATCGATGAGGAACACCGCTTCGGGGTGAAGCATAAAGAGCAGCTGCAGAGGATCAGAAAGACCGTTGATGTGCTCACTCTTACAGCGACACCCATCCCCAGGACACTGCAGTTGTCCCTTTTCGGTATCCGGAACTTTTCAACCATAGAGACACCGCCCGAGGACAGGCTTTCCATAAGAACGGTGATGACGCACTTTGAAGATGAGGTGATAAAGGATGCCATCATCCGTGAAATTACCCGGGGCGGGCAGGTATTTTTTGTTCATGACAGGGTGCATTCAATCTCTGCCATGGGACAATATCTGAAAAGGCTTGTTCCCGAGATAAGTCTGGGTATCGCACATGGGCAGATGAAAGAAAAAGAGCTTGAAAACGCTATGATGCGGTTTGTGAAAAAAGAGGTGGATGTGCTTTTGTGCACCACCATTATCGAGTCTGGTCTTGATTTCCCCACGGCGAATACGATTATTATAAATAATGCCCATCGGCTTGGACTTGCGCAGATGTATCAGCTCAGAGGCCGGGTGGGACGGGGGAAGGTTAGGGCTTATGCCTATCTCCTGATTCCCGGAACCAGTATTTTGAGCAGGGATGCGGCAAAGCGTCTTGAAGCTGTCTCTGAATTTACCGAGCTGGGCTCCGGTTACCGGCTTGCAGCGCGTGACCTTCAGATACGGGGTGCTGGAAATATTCTGGGACATTCCCAGTCGGGCCGTATTGCTTCTGTTGGAATTGATATGTATCTTGAGCTGTTAAATGACACCATTAAAGAGCGGAAAGGCGAGAAACATGTGCCCAGGATCGATCCTGAGGTGAATATAAATATCCCGGCATTTATACCGGAGGAGTATATTTTAGATGTTAACCAGCGTCTGCTGATATATCGGCGGTTTGCAACAGCTGTTTCTGATGAGGAGGTTATCGATATTGAGGAAGAACTCCTTGACCGTTTTGGGCAGCCGCCGGTTCAGGTTGAAAATCTTATTAAAATAGCGGGACTTAAAAATGTTCTTAGAAATAATATGATTATATCTGTTGACTGCAGTAAAAAGGAAATTATTCTGACTTTTCATGAAGAGGCTGAAATGCAGCTTGAAAAGATCCTTGCTATTGTTTCATCTGATCAGGCACGGTTCAGGTTTACAAAAGACAACAGGCTTATTGCCGGATATGACCGTAATTGTGATATAATTCTTGAAATAAAGGGAATTTTAAAGTAGTTATGTTAAGGTTTAGGTGAATGCCCTTTAGAAGCCATAAAATTTGAAAGGAAGAAAATGAAGATTATTAAAGTTTTGTTCGCAGTGCTTTTTTTATGCGGTATATTATTAACGGATCTTAGTGCTGAAACAGTTATGCTGGACCGGATCGTGGCTGTTGTGAATGATGAGATTATCACTTTGGCTGAGCTTGAAAAGTTTAAGGATATTCTGTATATGGGAGCGGAACAAAAGCCTTCGGATCCGCAGGCTAATTTACAGCTGATCAATCAGATGGTGGAAAAGAGACTGATGCTTCAGGAGGCAAAAGTTCTGGAGGTCAAAGTTACGGAAGCGCAGCTCCAGAGTGCGATAAAGGATGTCGTTCAAAAGAGTAATGCGTCTCTGGATGATTTTAAAAAAATTGTAAAACAAAACGGGATAACTTTTGAGGAGTACCGCGATCTTTTAAAATCAGAACTTATCCAGTCTCAGGTCATCGTCCAGCGGGTTCAGGCAAAGATAAGTATAACGGATAAAGAGGTTGAGGAATATTATTTAGAGAAGATTAAGCCTGATGAAACACCCGGTGAAAGGGTGCGCATACAGCAGATACTTTTTGCCCTGCCAAAAGATGGTTTACCTGAAGATATTGCAGTTGTAGAAAAAAGAGCTGCTGAGGTTCATAAACGCCTGCGTGAAGGAGAATCGTTTGGAAAGATGGCCGCCACCTATTCCCAGGGCCCGGCTGCAAAATCAGGCGGCGATCTGGGGTATTTTAACCGCGGTGAAATATTTCCTGAAATAGAAAAAGCGGCTTTTTCAATGGAAGTGGGCGAGACAAGCCCGGTAATAAGGACGGTCGTGGGTTTTCATATTTTAAAGTTACTGGATAAGGACTTAACGGACAAAGACAGGACCTGGAAAGATCATGAAATGGATGTGAAAAATATTCTTTACGGCAGAAAATATGAGCAGACGTTTAAATCGTGGATGGAAAGTCTAAGAAACAAGGCATATATTAAAATTAATTATTAAGGCAGATCCCGCCACAGGCGGGGATGCTGGTCGGAGTGAAACGGAGATCCCGTTTCGTCGGGGATGAAAAAGCTAAGCGCATGGCGCATGGGATGGAACGTTTTTATTGTTTTTTAATCTTAAACTCTATGCACTTACCACTATGCTCTCTGCTGTTTTATAATTGCAACTAACAACAAGTCCGTAGAGAAATCGGAGGGCGAACCACTGACTATTGACAAATTACCGAATATGGAAGAAAAAAGTAAAACACAGCTGAAAGAAGATATGCGGGCTTTGCAGAAGCTTGGAGAAAACGTTGTGAATCTGCCTGTTGACCGTATTCATAAGATAGAGATGCCGGAAGAGCTTCGTGATGCAGTGCTTCTTGCCAAAACAATTAAAAAACATGAAGGAAAACGGAGGCAGATGCAGTATATCGGCACCCTGATGCGGAAGATTGATGCTGAACCGATAAGGTGTTTTATTGAGGATATAAACAGCGGCAGCAAAATGGAATCAAGGTTTTTTCATAAACTTGGAAAATGGCGGGATGAGCTTTTAGCCGGAAAAGAGGGTGTGATGGATGATATTCTGAGCGAAATTCCCGGAGCTGACAGGCAGCACCTTAGGCAGCTTATCCGTAATGCGGCAAAAGAAAAAGAGAAGGACCTTCCTCTTAAGTCTTCAAGAGCACTTTTTAAATATCTAAAAGAGTTAACTTCTGAATAAGTTTGTGATCATGCTGTGGATGGAATATTATCTCATGTTGAAAAAAGTTTCTACGGTTGAGAATTCTTTTTGAATTTTGCTGTATTTGAAAATGCAGTTGGAACGCACTAAATAAATATTAACGAAATTGTGAAAAACTAAAAGGATGCAGCGCAGCGCCGTTAAGCCATGGCGGGATTTGCAAATCATCAGTAAGAGAGGATTATTGAAATGAGCAATGAACCAAACAAGATCATCTATTCAATGATGAGTGTGAGCAAGTTTTATAACCAGAAACAGGTGTTAAAAGATATACGGCTTTCATATTTTTACGGAGCAAAAATCGGCGTTCTTGGCCTGAATGGTTCCGGTAAAAGTTCACTTCTGAAAATTCTGGCCGGTATCGATAAAGAGTTCATGGGGGAGACATCAATTTCTCCCGGTTTTACAGTCGGGTATCTGGAACAGGAACCTCTGGTTGACAGCGCAAAGACGGTAAAAGAGGTGGTTGAGGAAGGCGTACAGGAGTCGGTTGATCTTCTGGACGAATTCAATAAAATAAATGAGCAGTTTGCAGAGCCGATGTCTGATGATGAGATGAACAGGCTTATCGAAAGGCAGGGCGAGGTGCAGGATAAGCTTGATGCGCTTAATGCCTGGGACCTTGATGCACAGCTTGACATGGCCATGGATGCGCTGCGTTGTCCCGGTGGAGATACGCCGGTAAATATACTGTCAGGTGGTGAGAAACGGCGTGTTGCGCTGTGCAGGCTTCTTTTAAAAAAACCGGATATTCTTCTGCTTGATGAGCCGACGAATCATCTTGATGCGGAATCGGTTGCATGGCTTGAGCATCACCTGCAGAGATATGAAGGTACGATTATTGCGGTTACCCATGACCGTTATTTTCTGGATAATGTCGCAGGATGGATCCTTGAGCTTGACCGGGGACATGGTATTCCCTGGAAAGGCAATTATTCTTCATGGCTCGAGCAGAAACAGAACAGGCTAAAACAGGATGAAAAGGAAGAGAGTGACAGACAGAAATCGCTTCAGCGCGAGCTTGAATGGATACGGATGTCTCCTAAAGGACGTCATGCCAAGTCTAAGGCACGTATCAGTTCTTATGAGTCTATGCTTTCACAGGAGAGGGAAAAATGCGCAAAAGATCTCCAGATATTTATACCTCCGGGACCGCGTCTTGGTGATATGGTGATCGAGGCGGATAAGGTTGTTAAGTCATACGATAACAGGGTTTTGGTTGAAGGGATGTCTTTTCTTTTACCGGCCGGTGGAATTATCGGAATTATCGGGCCAAACGGTGCCGGTAAAACAACTTTGTTCAGGATGCTGACAGGAGAGGAGAGCCCTGATTCAGGAACCATAAAGATCGGTGATTCTGTAAAATTGGGTTATGTTGATCAGGGCCGTGATTCTCTTGATCCGGGCAAGACCGTCTGGGAAGTGATATCCGGAGGACAGGATACCTTAAGCCTTGGCGGTGTTGAGGTCAACTCCCGTGCATATGTTGCCCGCTTTAATTTTTCAGGTGCTGATCAGCAAAAGAACGTCGATGTTCTTTCCGGCGGAGAAAGGAACAGGGTTCATCTTGCCAATATGCTTAAAGAAGAGGCCAATGTGCTTCTCCTGGATGAGCCGACAAATGATCTTGATGTGAATACCATGCGTGCTTTAGAGGAGGCTTTGGGAAATTTTGCCGGCTGTGCTCTTATCATCAGCCATGACAGATGGTTTCTTGACAGGGTCGCTACCCATATTCTTGCCTTTGAGGGAGAAAGCAGTGCGGTGTGGTTCGACGGTAATTACAGTGAGTATGAAGCTGACAGGAAAGCGCGTCTGGGCGCCAAGGCAGACCAGCCCCACCGGATCAAGTACCGGCAGCTGACAAGGTAATCTATAGAAAAGGAATTAAAAAGTTCTTTTTCTATGAGCAGCCCCTTTGGGGCTTTGAGGAGCATTAAACCAAAGGTTTAATTTGAAGACCGCTCCTAAAGCGAAGCGCTCATCGAATCATGCCAGAGGCGTGATGCTCTTCAAGTGAAACGCTCTTAAAACGAAGCAGGTTTTTTGCTGAGCGCTCTGAAAGGCCTCTCTCCCTAAGCTTAGTCGAAGGGTGGGCCGTTCCTACTTCCTTTTTGCTGAATTTATAACAACCGGTTTGACCGGTGAGTTCGGCATCGGGCTGTTTGATGTTTTAACTGATGCAATCTTATCAACCACATCCATTCCCTCAATGACTTCCGCAAAGACAGCATAGCCGAAGCTGCGGGCACCGTTATCAAGAAAATCATTGTCTTTAAGGTTGATGAAAAACTGTGAGGTGGCGCTGTTTACATTGTTTGTCCGCGCCATGGAAAGCGTTCCCCGCATGTTTTTCAGGCCGTTATCCGCTTCATTTTTAATCGGGGCCTGTGTTTTCTTTTTAGCCATGTCTTTTGAATAACCGCCGCCCTGGATGACAAAACCAGGTACGATCCGGTGGATAACGGTATTATTGTAGAAACCCGAATCAACATACGAAAGAAAATTTTTAACCGTCACAGGTGCTTTTTCAGGGTAAAGTTTAATTGTTATATCCCCTTTATTTGTTGAGAAGACAACACTGTTTCCACTGTTACTCACGGTGGTTTTTTCGTTGGCTGATTTTTTTTCGCTTGCAGAGCAGGATGAAAAGAAAAAAAGTATTAATGCCGCAGCTGATAGTCTTAATAAAAATTGTTTCATTTTTTCTCCTATGAAGGCTTAATCGATTTGTCGGTTTAATAGAGAGTTGTCCGGAACTTCGGCTGTTGTTCTCTTGGTTTCAGCAAATAATAAAATCGGCTCCTAAGAGATCTTTCAGGAGCCGATAAAGTTATTTTATTAAATACGGCAAGTTATTTTTTAGCCGCTGGTTTGTATGCGTCTGAATATACAATTGTTGCACTTTCCCTAAGCTTCTTGATCAGGTCTCCGGTGACCTTGTTTTTGTTCTTTCGACCAAGGCTTTTTACTATTTTGTCGCGTGATTCATCAAGCGTTTTTGTCTTTGCTTCAATTTTTTCAAGGACCTGAATGATGTGATAGCCGAACTTTGTTTCAATTACCGGTCCGATATCATTTATCTTCTGACTGAAAGCTGCATCTTCAAAACCTTTTACCATGCGTCCTCGGGGGAATGTTCCCAGATCTCCGCCTTTTGCTTTCCCGCTGGGACAGTCAGAATTTTCTTTAGCAAGTGTTGCAAAATCTGCGCCTTTAACAAGCTGTTCTCTTAATGCATTGATTTTGGCTTTTTTCTCATTTTTAATTTTATCATCATCTTTTGCATCTGTTTTGATAAGGATGTGACGTGCATGCACCTGCCCAGCGGTATTAAACTGTTTTTTGTTGGTCTCAAAATATTCTTTTATTGTCTCTTCTGACGGCGCAGGCTGATCTTTTGTTTTAACTTCTATCAGTTTTTCGACCTGCAGGCTGAACCTGATATTGTCATTCATCTCTTTCATGTCAACACCGCCCTGTTTAAGTGCTGCTTCAAGAGTCATTCCCTGGGGCAGGCGTTTTTTGTATTCGCTCAGTTTGTCTTCAAGCTCTTTGTCTGTAACTTTTAATTTTAATTTATTGCATTCTGTACTCAGAAGTGTCTTGGTTATAAAATGTTCGATTATCTGTGCCTGCATACTTGTCTTGATCTTGTCGATCTGTTCCGGGGGGATCTGACCCTTTGCGGAGTTGATTATTCTGTTTAGCTGTTTGTCAAGTTCTGCCTGCTCCATCGCTTTGCCGTTTACAGTTACTATGTTAGGGGCTTTTTTAGTATCTGCTGCTGAAACAAAACTACTCGTGCATAAAATGCCGAAAAGCATTAATAAACAGAGCGCCAGGCTGGATTTAGAAATAGATTTGAGGGTTCGGGGTGATGATTTCATTTTTTGTTTCTCCTTGTTTAATTTTTGTAAATGACTATCTCTTATTTTTAATTATGACTATGTTAACCGGAAACTGTTTTTGGCAGTTAAATCCGAAATATAGGTGAAGTGTGTATATATGTCAAATTATTTTTTGGCGGATATTTCATCTATACCTTTATAAATAACTTTTTTTTGTACATTATGTAGGCTATTGACCAGAGTAGCATTAAATATGTGATGGAAAAAAATAAAGATGAAGCTGCCTGGTTTGAAAATAAAATAAAGATGTTTTTATATATCCATGAATAAAAGGAAAGGTCTTTCCGGTCTCCGCTAATAACTGTTTTTAGAAGTATACGGCTGATAATTCCGGCTGAAAGATAAATGAAAATTGAGTTCAGTCCCAGGACCTTAAAGAAACTCGTATGTTTGCGCCAATTTTTCACCTCAACGGTCTCAAAACATATTGCAAAAAGAACCATTGCCCACCCGCCGGTCAGAAAGACAAATGAACTTGTCCAGAGTGTTTTGTTAACAGGAAAGAAAATTCCCCACAGAAGGCCCGCAGCAATAAGAATCAGTCCAAAAGAGATGAGAAGAAGGCTTGTTGATGTTTTTACGGGTCTTTGTTTCAGCCATCTACCTGTAAAATATCCGGTCAGCACGCTTGTATAAGCCGGTAAAGTGCTTAACACCCCTTCAGGTTCAATTGTTCCCCGGTTAAGCATGTGAGGTACGGTCAGGATAGCTCTGTCAATAAGTGAAGCAAGGCTTTGTCCTGCAGACAGAATGCCCGGAGTGTGTCCCTGAAGAGGGATTCGGGTAAGAAGAAACCAGTAACCGGTAAGTATTAAAAAAAAGAGTGGCCACTGTTTTGAAGGCTTAAGAAGAGTTACGGTTAATGCTGCAAAAAGATATACAATGCTTATTCTCTGCAGTACACCCATGATCCTTAGGTTTTGCAGGCTGAAAGAAGTGTGGCCTGAAAAAGAGTCGAGCAGCATAGTTAAAACATTCAGCAGAAGACCCAGTGAAAACAGGATGATGCTTCTGCGGAAGATTCTAAAATATAATTTTATGTCCGGGTTTATATTCTGCCCGGTAAGATCCGTAAAGGAAAAAGCCATTGATGTTCCGATGATGAAAAGGAAGAAAGGAAAAACCATGTCTGCCGGGGTGCAGCCGTGCCATTGTGAGTGTCTTAAAACAGGATAAATATGCTGCCAGCTTCCCGGATTATTGACAATTATCATTCCCGCAATGGCAAGACCTCTGAATACATCCAGGGAATCGAGTCTTTTTGGGAGAATGGACTGTTTATGGCGCGCTTCCATGATCTTCTTTTAATACCGTGATTTTAGTTTGAGATTGCATATATATAGTATACAATTCTTGAATTATTAAAAGTTAAAGAAATGTAAAACATATTTAAACGGGGATACGTTCCTCTTTAAATATGTCCGTTGTGCGCCTTTTAAATAACTAAAAGGCTTGTTGTTAGTGGTCAGTTGCAAAATATCAGGAATTCAGTATTCTGTATCGAGCATCTAGCCTTTGCTGTTTAGTTTTTATTCTATGCGTTTTGTTCCATTCTTTTAACTTAACCGTTTTTAGCTGCTGGCAACAAGTCTTGAGCGCAGTCGAAAGACGAACGACATTCAACTGACAAAATCGCTCCGGCGATTAATTCAGCAACCAGCATCCAGAATAGCTTATGCTTGTATCAGAGAAAAACAGAATATCTGGGCATGCGGTGTATACCTGGTCAGTTCTTAAAATGTATGATCTTTTTGTTGGGTGGTTTTCAAACCGTTTTGTCTGGGGCTGTCTTTCAAATAATATTTTAAATACATATAATCGTTTTGTATCATCCAACCATTTAGAGGTGGGGCCGGGTACGGGTTATTTTCTCGACAGATGCACTTTTCCGTGCGGCAGCCCCAGGCTGGCGTTGTTAGATATAAACAACAACTGTCTTGAAATGACAAGAAAACGTATTGTGCGTTATCATCCGGAGTGTTATAACGCAAGTATTTTAGAACCGTTAAATATTGCTGTGTCAGGATTTGATTCTATTTCCATGAACTATGTTCTGCACTGTTTGCCGGGCACAATGGCGTCAAAAGAGTCTGTTTTTGTAAATCTTAAACAGTATCTGAATCCGGGAGGGGTGATTTTTGGTACGACGATCCTTGGCAGGGGAGTACCCACGGGAATACTTGCAACCGCTTTTATGACGGTGTATAACAAAACAGGAATTTTTTCAAACACATGTGATGATCGGGAAATGCTTAGTCTTGTGCTTGAAAGACAGTTCTCTGAACATACCCTTAAGATTAGAGGCTGTGCTGCTGTTTTTAGCGCTAGGATTTGACGGGATAGTAGAGAGGACGCAAAGCAGTTAAAGTACTTGAAGTATTTAAAGTGTCTAAAGTACTTAAATTAAAATGATACCAACTTAAAAGTTTAATGACGTTAAATCCTGTCTTTCTCTGTGAATTCTGTGTCTCGCCTGTCCCGAGCTTGTCGCGGGGAGTGCAGCGGGTAGTTAAATTGTTTTTGACGTTATTCTTTAGCAGCTGACTGCAAGTCATTTGTTCCGTACAAGACACTATTTTGAAAGAACATATGGAAAAAATAAAAAAAATAAGTCCGGTTATTTTTTTAGAGATTTTGCAAAGACTCTTGTGGCAGTTATTGATGAAAAGGGGACCCCTCTTTCCGGACATTCCGAACGGGTTGCGGGCTGCTGTGTTAATTTTGCCAGAATGATCAGTCTTCGAAAAAAAAGAAATAGACAGGATATATCTGGCCGGCCTTTTTCATGATATCGGAATGGTCTATATGCCGATGGAAATTATTCAGAAACCGGGTAAGCTTACCGAGGATGAGATGGCAATGATTAAACAGCATCCTGTTATTTCCGAGAGAATACTTTCAAACCTGACCCAGTTTAAGGGCGTTCTTCCCATTGTCAGGCACCATCATGAAGTGTTTCGCGGCGGCGGGTATCCTGAGGGTCTCAAGGGCGATAAGATCCCCATCGGTTCAAGGGTTCTTCACCTCGTGGACAGTTTGAAGCGATGATCGCAGCCCGTTATACCGGCCTGCACTCAGTATGGACGAGGCTCTTGACCGGATAATAAAAAACGAAAATAATCAGTTTGATAAAGGACTGGCCCGTGAGTTTGTGGCGTTCATAAAATCCACAGCGACCTTTGTTGAAATAAAGGCAGAACCTTCTGCGAAGGATGAGAAAAAGACCGTAAAAAATGTTCTGGAGGAGATGTCAGAAAAGTTTAGGGCCGGTCTGGTTGATATTCCGGTACTCCCGAAAGTTGTCAATGAGATCGGGCAGGTGATGAACAGGCCCGAATCTGATGCGAAATCGCTTTCAGAGGTTATAGAAAGAGATTCTGCAATATCCATAAGACTTATATCCATCGCTAACTCACCGGTATATCGCGGTTCAGATAAACTCCAGACCGTACAACCGGCGGTAACAAGGCTTGGCCTTAAATAGACTCAGCGTGTCGTTTTAGATATTGCAAACAAAAGCATCTATACCACCGATAAAAAGGACTTAATGTCCTTGATGCAGAAGATGTGGCTTCATTCGTTAGCGAAGGCCTATGCCTGCAAGAGGGCTTGCAGAAAGGCTGGGTCTTGCCGAAGTTGACAGGTATTTCCTGATGGGTCTGATCCATGATATCGGTAAGGTGCTGCTGGTGAAGTCTCTGACAGAAATAGTTTCAGAAATGGAGCCGTTTACGATTGATGAAGTTGTTGACAGTGTGCAGGACCTGCACTGTGCTTTTGGTGCCAGTTTTCTTGAAGGATGCAAGTTTACCAGAGATTTTGTTGAAGTCGCCATGTTCCATGAATAGCCAAAATACTTTCAGACTTCAAAAAAAGGCATTCTTGTTGTTAATCTTGTCAATCTTATTTACCGTACGATCGGTTTCAGCCTTTTAAAAGATGAAGGAATGAACCCGGCTGCTCTTGAATCGGCACAGCTTCTAGGGGTGGGTTCCGAAGAGATCAGTTCGGTTATGAACGAGGTTGTGGACCTGATGAAGACCACAGCTGTTATTTTTTAATTACTATAGCGTACGGACAACTATCCACTGACGTTTAGTTTCTCTTGAAAACTAAACAGCTTTATTCTTGTTTTTTATCCATTCTTTAGCTGTTCCGTTGTGCCATTTCCACGCAGTTTCAATGATCGTACTGATATCATACAGTTCAGGTTCCCATCCGAGGACGTCTTTTGCCTTTTGTGAGCCGGCGATTAGAACCGCCGGATCACCGGGTCTTCTGTCTCCTTCGATGACTTTGATTTCTTTTCCGGTAACTTTTTTTGCCACATCGATTACCTCTTTAACGCTGTAGCCGCTGCCGTTCCCAAGATTAAAAGCAGTTGAGCTATTGCCGGCTTCCAGATATTTGAGTGCAAGAAGGTGGGCATCGGCAAGGTCGTTTATATGGATATAGTCTCTTATGCAGGTTCCGTCTTTGGTGTCGTAGTCACTGCCGTATATGGTAATATGGTCTCTTTCTCCGAGAGCGGCCTGGAGTATTATCGGGATGAGGTGTGTCTCTGTTTCATGGTACTCACCGATCTCACCTGAAGGATCTGCTCCTGCTGCGTTAAAGTATCTCAGCTTTACGTTTTTTATCCCGTATATTTCTTCGAACCAGTCGAGCATTTTTTCAACGGCCAGCTTTGTCTCGCCGTAAACATTGGTGGGTTTCTGCGGATGGTTTTCATCTATCGGGACCTTTACGGGTTCTCCAAAGGTTGCTGCTGTTGAAGAAAAGATAAAATGGGTTACGCCTGCTTTATTCATGGCCGCTAAAAGGTTTAGGGTGCCGTAAACATTGTTTTCATAATATATCTCCGGTTTTTCCATTGATTCGCCCACCAGGCTGTAGGCGGAAAAGTGCATCACAGCGGTGATTTTATGTTTTTTAAAGACTTCGGCAACCTCATCTTTATTTCTTAAGTCGCCTTTATGAAACGGCGTGTTCTGTACAGCCTCTATATGGCCTTTTTCCAGGTTGTCAAAGATAACCACTTCAAGATTATTTTTTTTTAATGTCTTTACCATGTGTGAGCCGATATACCCGGCTCCGCCCACAACGAGAATAGCCATGATGAGTCCTTATGATTTTATTTTGAAATACAAATACTTCAAATGGTTTAGTATGGCAAGGGAATAATAATCAACTGAAAAAACTGTCAGTTGATTATTGTGGGTTGTGTGTCGTCAGTGGTCAGTTGCAAAATCACAAATGTGATTTGTTAGTCGTCAATGGTTCGTTGTTTGTTGGTAAGCCATAAAGTCAAAAGCTTCCTCTCGCAGAACACTGAGTTTTGGAGAAAAACTTAAACCTGATAAATCAAAACCTGTTATTTAACAGGGTAAACCAGGCACAAGATGCAAAAACAAAGCATCGGATGCTGGTGAAAAAAGATGCTGGATTCTGGATAAAGGCGAAAAAGCTTAAAAACAGTTTCAGGGGGGAGTTGAATAGGGTTTTGATTTGGCTACTGACGACTGACCACAAGCCTTGTTGTAGCGTAGCGGAAATCCCGTCTTGAGCTTAGTCGAAAGGTCGTTCTTTGCAGTTGTTGCCTGTCTTCCCATAGCTTTTGCGAAGGCAGATGAACTCTGTGAGAGGAAGATTTTATGCTTTTCCGCTATGCGCCATGCTCTTTGACCAGCATTCTTGAATCCTAACAGACGCTATAAAATTAAAATAAAAACTAATATTTTACTAAAAAAATGATATAATTATTATTACTTAACCTGACAATGTGAATTATTTATGGAAATCAAAATGGCGCTTCAAAAAAAAGTTGTTTTTCTCATAACCGTACTAACGGTTTTTCTGTCCTTTGCATGCTTTTATCTTGAAATTAAATTCAGCCGGCATGGTGTTTTAATGCTTGCGCTTGTTATTCTGGGTACCGGATTTGATTTTTCACTTTCAATTATTGGAGACTTTATAAAAAGCAAAAGGATTATTCTTTTGTGTACAAAGCTAAGTTTCTGCCTGCTTAATTTTGGAGTAATTTTTACAGCTTTATCAGCAGCTTATGTTATTAAGGATATAGCTGGATGTGACTTGAGTTCGGCAATGCTTTCTTACAGGCATGTGTTTTTTCTTGTTTCTATCCTTAGCGGGATATTTTTTCTTTTTACAAAATATGTTCCAAATGTAAAGGCCGAAGGTTTATACACGCTTGACAAAAAAGACGGCTTTACCCTGTTTGCGTTTATTTTAAGGCGGGTCGTGCTTGTCTGTTCACTTATCATGGCCTTGATCGTTGTTTTTGAAGGCATTAAAACGCCATTTGCCATCTGGTCTTTCATGTTTGGCGGTTTTTTTATTGCAACAGTGCCCCTTCATATTCTTCACAAGCATATGCTTTCCATGATTGCGGAATTTTTGACCCTGCTTGTTCTTTTTTGCGGGACATTTGTCGTTGTAATGGGTTAAAGATCTTTTTATTCCTCTATTCTTTAATACAGCTTTCCTTGTAAATTTGCCTTAAATGTTGAAATTAAGATAACCCTGTTTCAAATCTTTTTTATGGTATTTTGTATGCTTACGCTGTTTTCAAGATTAACATTTGACAAAACGATGAAAATACAATAGGTTAGTAAATGCTATAAGAAAAACATATAAAAAGTTTTTATAATTAGTAAAACATATAAAAAAATATTTAATTATTAGGGAGTATTTTGTGGAGAGAAAACACGGTGGAGATATTTATCAGGTTGCCCGTGAAACAGGTAAAAAACTCGAAGATATAATTGATTTTAGCGCCAACATTAATCCCCTGGGTTATTCATCAAGGGTTAAGAAGGCATTTGCCGGCATTGAAGATCTAATTATTAACTATCCGGACCGGGAAGCCCGTGATTTTATTGATGCTCTCTCTGCTCATCATAATTTTTCTGCAGACAACTTTCTTGGCGGAAGCGGTGCAACGGAGTTCGTCCATTTTTTCCCCGCCATCATAAGGCCTAAGAGTGTTCTGGTTGTTGCGCCGACTTTTACAGAATATGAGTACAGTTATCAAAGGGCAAAGGGAGTTATCTTTTATTTCAATACGCTTGAAAAGGACAATTTTGTGCTCCAGAAAAAGCAGTTGCTTGAGGAATTAAAAAGAGGATACAGTGCGCTTTATATCTGTAATCCTGCAAATCCTACAGGCGCGCTGATTTCTGCGGATACCATGGAAGAGATAGTGACCTATGCATGCAAGAAGGGAACAAACGTTATCATTGATGAGACGTACATGGATATGGTTGAAAAACATTCCATGAAAAAGCTGGTTAATAATTTTGACAATCTGTTTATCTTAAGATCAATGACAAATTTCTTCGCACTTCCGGGACTCCGGTCAGGTTATCTTATCTCTCATGCGAAAAACATTGAAAAGATAAGGGAAAAACAAATGCCCTGGAGTATGAACGCGGTTGCCCAGTGTGCAGCTGTGGAGAGTCTGAATGATCATGCCCATATACAGAAAAGTATAAAGTATATTGCTGAGGCCGGGTCTGCACTGGCTGCTGAGCTGAAACCGATTTCTTCCCTGACTCTTTTTAAGAGCAATGTGAACTACTTTCTTTTAAAACTTCAGGCATCTGCCCGTCTTACGGCTTCCGGACTTAATGAAAAACTTCTGGCAAAGGGAATAATGATAAGGACCTGTGAAGATTTTCAGGGGCTGGATGAATCATTTTTCAGGATCGCCATTAAAAAGAAGAACGAGAATAAGAAACTTGTAACAGAGCTTAAAAAAATACTGACGAAGTAAAAGACGGCTTTTATTATTGTTAACCATGGGGTGCATAAACATTTGTTTTTGCACCTCTTTTTTTATTTTAAAAGAAAAAGAGCGCGTGTGTCTGCATGGATAAAAAAGTTGCCCCCTGTCATTTTTTGTTGTAAAAGAATGTTATAACTATAGGCATACTAAAAACATCAGAAAGAAGACCTCATGGTTAAAAAAGATTCTAAAAAATTGCCGACAGTCATTGTTTTTTTCTTTATGGCGGTAATCTTTCCTATCTCTGATGCGGCTGCTGAAGAGGATCTCTGGGATGAGCTTGGGGTTTATGGCGGACAGATCTATACCATCGCGGTTGATCCGGATGATTCTTTCCGGGTATATGCGGGATCATGGAATGGGGATGGTTTTTTTATTTCAGAGGACGAGGGTCTTACCTGGGAATCTAACGGGTGGTTTAGAAACTCTGCGGTATACGGTATTGCAATTGATCCTGATAATACAGATATAATATGGGTTGCAAATGATCATGAGATTGACAAGAGTACCGACGGTGGAGCAACCTGGTCTACCTATACCATTGGTGACGGCACTCGTTTTGTCTATGCCGTTGAAATTAATCCTTTTAATTCGGATAATATAATATTGGGGACAGGAGGAATAGATGGTGCAAGTACAGGAGGTGCTGTTTTTTTTACTGATGATGGAGGGATAACCTGGAGTGAAGAGAACGATCTTATAGCAGATTTTAATATTATTGATGTTGATTTTAACCCTGAAAAGGAGTCGGAGGTCTGGCTTACCAGTAATACTTTTAATGTCTCAAATAAGGGGGCTATATATGTATGGACAGACCAGGGTGGTGAAGGCTGGGGATGGTGGGGCTGGACAGTTGATTTTTATTTTGATGAAATTTTATTTCATCCATCTATCCCATCACTTCTTTTCGCCTGCGGTGATTATGGTGTTCGTATAAAAGAAGATGCAAGTATTTATACGGGCTGGGGTTATTCCTGGGATGAAGAGAATTATTTTGCCCGGGCCATGTGTATCCCCCCGCAGGATACAGACTATCTTTATACGGCTATGTCAGAAGATGGTACTGATATTGTTGCATACGGTGTAAATCCCTGGGACAGTGATGACTGGTATTATACTAATTCTACAGATGGTGTTCCTTCTCCTGCGCCGGATGAGTTTATTTGTCTTGCTGCTGATAATTTTCCTTACCCTGATTATTATTTGTATGCAGGCGGGATTAATGAGGGGGTTTTTAAATCAGAGAATCAGGGAGAAACCTGGTCCAGTATCAGTAACGGTATGCTTGCCAACAGTATCTATGATTCTGCTGTTTCTCCTCAGGATTCTTCAAAGCTACTGCTTGCAACACTTGGCGGTATTTATTCAAATAAGAGTCAAATCCCGATTAAAGATTCCATTAGCTATGCTATAAGCTATCACCCCGCCAATGAAGATATCTTCTATGCCGGTATTAGCTGGGGACTTATCAAAACCACAGATGGCGGGATTAGCTGGGACTATAAATATCCATTAGATGACATATCCGGTGATCACCATATTGATGGTGAATCATACCGTGTGCTTTCGGTTGCTGTTTCTCCTCATGATCCTCAAAAAGTATATGCCGGTGTTTCATTGGATGTCAGTCATGAAGGATATCTAATAAAGATCACAGACAGCGGCGGAGATTTTACCTCTGCTCCGCTCTTATCTGTCACCGTTGGAGCGCCTGTAAATTCTATTGTTTTTCATCCGGGCAATCCGGATATTATTTTTATTGGCAGCGGCGGTTTTTATGCACCGGTTACTAACTGGGGGATAAACAGGAGTACAGACGGGGGGGTGAACTGGCCCTATATCAATATGGGCAGTTCGGAAAATGGAGATTATGTTGTGGTCAATGATATTGCCATTGAACAGAAACCGCCCTATACCATGTATGCGGCCTGCGGCGGCAGTGACCTAAGCTATTCGGGAATTTATAAAAGCACGGACAATGGTTCGACCTGGGTGAAAAAGACCGGGGGGCTGCCGGATAATTATGCGGTAACCGATATCAAGATCGATCCCGATGATTCCAGTTTTGTTTATGCAGCTGTTTATAAGGGATATGATGATTGCAGTGACTCAAACTGTAAAGATATGAACGGTGTTTATATATCCGTTGATGCGGGAGAGTACTGGAGTCCGATGGGTCTTTCAGATTATTATATGTATGATGTAAATGTCTATAATACCGGCAGCACTGTCAGTACAAGAACAAAAGAGGAAGGCCGTTCTTTTTCTTATCCGCAAACCAGTGTCGTGGGCGGAAGCGCCAGCGGCGGTCACTCGACCTTAATGTCCACCGGCAGGGGAACCGTTACCGGCTTTGTTAAGGATGCGGATACCGGGGCGCCGGTTGCGGACGCGGTAATCAAAACAGATACCGGTTCAAAGTGTAAGACTGAAGAGAATGGTTTTTATATGCTTTTTACCGCATCCGGTACGCACCGGGTTTCCTTTTGGTCTCCGACACATGTTTCAAAGAATGTACCCAAGATCAGTGTGGGAAACGGTCAACAGGTTACACTGGATGCAAATCTTAAAGCCGGCAGTTCGGATTCCGAAGATACCACCTGTTTTCTCAATGCGATACTTGGTACAAGCCGGAGCAAAGAGCTTGATCCTTTCAGGGCCTTCCGGGACAATGTACTTGGAAGGACAAAGTACGGAAAGAGTCTGGTTGATCTTTACTACCGGTCCGGTCCTGAAATATTAAAGGCAGTTGGAAAGAACCCTGATCTAAAGAGAAAAAGCCTGGGGATTATTGAAAGAGCGATTCCGCTGTTTAAGTCAATAAGTGAGAAAGAAAGAGCCACCTTTTCCACTGAATTTTTAAATGAGGTCAGTGCTTTTCTGTTTGAGCTCGAAAACCATGTTTCTCCTGAGCTTAAAAAAACGATATACAAGATGAGATTAAGTATCAAGAGAAACGATCTGTTTGAAAAATTAAGTGTAAAAAAACAGAGACAGATTGAACCCAAAGATAAAACCCTGGGGCCAGAAAAAGCCTGCAGGCCGTAAATTCAGCCTAAAGGATTCAAGGGGTCCAGGATTCCAGGGTTCAAGTGCAGTAGACGATTAATCATTTTCCATCAAGGTCGTTAGATCACTCCCCTGTCCGCGATAGCTTTAGCGAAGGCGGGTAGCTTAGCTACTGCGGAGGACGGGTGCTCTCTGCTCCAAGCTCTTTCATCCAGTCCCCAGCATTCATCTTAAGGTTTTTAGACCATTAGCTATTACCTATTACTTGAATTTTGCACGCAACCATTCATCATGAGCAGTTAAAATTGATTTTTGCTCACTGCCGCATTACTGATTTTTATCCGGCACTACATCAAATCCATCAATTTCCATCCATTTTTCTCTGCCATGTGCCCTCTGAAATCTGCCGTGCAAAATATTTTTTGCACTCAGCCACGGTTTAAAGCAAACCGGCACTGCCAGGAACCCTTCAGGCATGACTTGGCTTGTTTGCGGGCTTCATCAAGGAATTCCAATAGCCGCATAAGTAATGGCGTACGCATATCCTGCTCTGAGTATTTAACCGTTGTTCGGTTGTTATGAAACGGTATCTTGGCTGCAATGTAGAGCAGCTTCAAACGGGCGATTCTTATCGTGTTGTCCTGTATGTTCTGCATTGGCCCCGTAGCTGTAGCTGCCGGTTACTGAATGCTCTGCTGCGCCATTATCTTTAAATACCGCCAGATGTTGTATGTGAGCATCACAAGTTGGAACCACGCATAATTGTTTTTGAACTTCTTTGATGGTATCGCCTCTAAACCCTCACGTTTTGCTTCACCAACCAGATTCTCTACGTCTGCCCGTTTATCGTATTCTTCAATTACTTTGTGGGGCTTTGCAAATCTCGTGGCACAAAACATCCGGTGTGTATAGCGATCAT
>Ga0222695_1000391_pt1 | contig 24777 bp, 55 predicted proteins | sample AntAcemetage1398_FD_179834 | JGI IMG/M metagenome (GOLD analysis project Ga0222695, IMG submission 179834) | Saline water microbial communities from Ace Lake, Antarctica - #1398 | ecosystem: Environmental > Aquatic > Non-marine Saline and Alkaline > Saline | place: Antarctica: Ace Lake...
GTTGGATGAAATATGCTGATTGTCACAATCTACAGCATAAACACATTGATGATCAGGTTAAAGAGATATTAACACACAACCAAGCTGTAATTAAAATTGCAAACATTAAAATTCGGAGTAATTAGATGACAGATACGGCCATTAAATTATCGGAACATCGTAAGAAACGTTTCGTTGATTTTGCAAAAGAACCTACAATTTTAGACGGCGCGAAAGTGCGTATTGACGATATCCTCAATAGTGAGATTGAAATTATCGGCTATCGAGTCGCAAAAAGTAAATATACAAAAAACAAGAGTGGTGAGTGTTTGACCATACAATTTATTGACAATGGCGGAGAACGGAAGGTTCTATTCACTGGTTCCGATGTTTTGATTGACCAAATGAATAAATACAAAAGCGAAATTCCATTCACAGCAACAATTAAACGTGTTGATAGATATTACATATTAACCTAACGGGAGATAAACAATGAAAACGATTATAACGATGTTGGCAACCATTTTATTTACGTTCACAGCGTTCGCAGCCGATTACACATATTCAAACCATGAACCCCAGATTCAGCGGCTTCAAGGCGTTGTACTTTATCCGTATGAGATTGAAGAGATTAAAACAGAAGACGGTATAGGTTACAAATACAAACTTTTGCGGCTTGAAGATACCGGACAGGCAATACATCAGGACAGGGGGCAATTCGCAGTTGAGAATCGGCGTGTAATTGCTGAACAACTTTATGATTTCACTGATTTGGTTGAGGCTCAGAAGGGTGCAGAACTGGACAGCAAGATATCGGTTGATTTTGCAAAGCCAATTAAGAAGCTGGAAGTTGAAGAAGTCAAACCTTTACCCACGAAATGATAGGGATTACAGACCTAAACGAAATGAGGAAACTATGAAAAAGCTACTTTTAATTTTGACAATTTTACTATTTACAGTTCCGGCTTTCAGCGCTGATGTCAAGCTGGCATGGGATAAAAATTTAGAAGCTGGCGTTCAATACCGAATCTATGCGGCCCGATACGCCCAGGACTACGATTATACAGCCCCGCTTTATGATGGTGCGGCTACGTCATGCACGGTTATAGTCGATGCCAGCGCAGAATATAAGTTCGTAGCGAGGGCCTATCTGGTGGGAGCGTCCGGGCAGGTCTATGAGTCAGGCAACTCAAACCAGGTTGTTCATGCCGTGGTAGTCTGGACAAACCCTAACTTGAGAGTGGAATGATCGGAGAGTAATCATGGTGCTGGGGGTCACGTTGTTAATTGATAGGGATTACAAACCTTAAAATAGGAGAAATAAAATGGCTAAAAAAGGAACACCGAAAAAAGATGGATCTGGCAAAGGGATCGGCAACAAAGGCCGTGGAGGATGTAAAACCCCTAAAGGCGGACGGAAAGGACAGCGATAGTCGCAAAGGTGTATAAGCGTGAGTGGTGGATGACGGGAGAAGAAGCCGTTAACTGCGGTTTTGCTGATGGGTTTTTATAAGGAGATTCTAATGGCAGGTGAAAATGTTGATACCCTGAAAGATGATATTACGGAAATAAAGGAAACCCAACAAGCTATTTATAAAATTTTAAATGGTAATGGCGGTGTTGGGCTTGTTACGAGAGTGGCGCTTTTGGGCGCATCATTGGGGCGTGCCTGGGGCGCTTTGTGGCTGATAATTATCGGTCTTTCGGGGCTTGCGTTTTATATTATTCGGTGTGGGTTGATTTAATGCCAAGGTTTTCAGAAACATCTCGCAGCCGCCTGGCAACCTGTCATCCATTATTGCAGGATATTTTTGACGATGTGATCAAAACATTCGATTGTACGATTCTATGTGCGATTCGAGGCAAGGCAGAGCAGAATCGGCTATATTCAATAGGTAAGTCAAAAGTGGTGTACCCGGATAGCAAGCATAATTCAACGCCGTCTATGGCTGTTGATGCCTGCCCGTATCCGGTAGATTGGGCCGATACTGACCGGATGTATTTCTTTGGTGGCTTTGTTGTCGCTCACGCCCGGGTAAAAGGGATCCCAATTCGCTGGGGCGGAGATTGGGATTCGGATACTTTTGTGCATGACCAGAAATTTATTGATTTGGCCCACTTTGAATTAATTATAAGCGGTGATGCATAATGAAACCAGAATTTCTATCAGAACTCGTTACAAAGGAATTGATTGGCTCAAAGTATGCCGAACTAACGCGAAACTTTGCGTATTACAGCGCTGTTCTAAAGCAGGTTATTTCTGTACCGCCCGGCTTTATTTGCGATTATGAATCTGTTCCTATCTTCAAGGCCACATCAAAACGAGCAGGGGTGTTACACGACCTGCTGTGCAGGATTGACAGTGATCCGGTGGTTACGAAACAAGTCGCTGCGGATGTATATGCAGAGGCTCAAAAATTGCGGGATCGAATGGTTGTGAAGGGAAGATGCAAATTGGGATGGAGATCATTGGTGTGTTTTATAAAAACTTCAGCGGTGAGAATTGTTCCGGGCAGTTTTTATTTTCACAAGTTTACAGTTGCGGCTACGTTAGAAGAAATTCAAAAGGGATAGGAAGTTTTAGCTTGACGAATAAATAAATATTTGATATATTCAAAATAATCAAGCTCATAAAAGACGACAATCTTTTATGAGCTCTATCCATAACATTACCTGAAAGGAGGTAACTGCCATGAGTAAAACCACTATAAAAAAAATTGTTAAAGTTTGCAAGATAAAAAATTGTAACGGGAAATATTGTGCCAAAGGATACTGCTGGAAACATTATAACCAAATGAGACTTTACGGTAAAATCTTGGCTGAAAAATCCACGGCTCTCCTGGTTACATACACCTGTAAAAATTGTGGCATCATATTTGTACCACCCGACCACCCAGAACGCCCGCGCACTTATTGTAGCAATGAATGCCATTTTATATATGAAAGAGCTCACTCAACAAGAAAAACAGATAGAGAATATTATGATAAACATTTTTCAATTCCTGGTAATAGAGAAAAAAAGAGAGAAATGGATAGAAAGTACCGGGCTAAAAACAGAGAAAAAATGTGTACCAAAGCTAAAGGATATTATTTAGCCAATAAGTCTGAAATTAAAAAGAAATGGAAACAGGGGTATACTAAAGCAGAGAGAGAGAAAAAGAAGGCCTATTATTTTGCTAATAAGGCCGCAATTAGCAAAAACCATACAAAGTGGTGTGCTAAACAACGCAAAGAGAACCCGGCGTATCGTCTCCATGACAACATTACGTCTCAATTATCGCATGTATTATCGATTGGCAAGGGCGGTAGAAGAACCTCTGAGATTTTGGGTTATTCAATAGATGACTTAAAAAAAAGATTAGAAAGTAAATTTACAACGGGTATGACTTGGGATAATTACGGGGAGTGGCAGGTAGACCACATTATACCGGTTTCAGCACATAACTTTAAAACACCAGATGATATAGATTTTAAAAGGTGCTGGGCGTTAAAAAACTTGCAACCATTATGGGCAGAAGATAATATGTTAAAGCGGGCTAAATTAAGCAAACCGTTTCAACCATCCCTTTTGCTTTCGGTAGAATAAAAAAAGGCTCCCGAAATTGAGAGCCTTTGCCCGTAGGTCGAAACCTGCGTGGGTGTCAAGGCTAAATCAGTTCCCCAATTTTCTCTAAGGTTTTTTTCCGATCCTCCTGACCATCCGGGCCTGCCGGCACCCACTCGTTTTTTCCCGTATTCCCACACACACATTTGATTTCATCCCCGGTAATAGTTACGCTTGCTCCGCATTTCTCGCAGTATAGCTTGGTTCCGGGTGGCATTTTTTCGGTTTTCATCGATCCCCCTTGTCGGTCAGTCTTTAGGGTATATAAGTTCCTCTGCCGTCCATTGCAACAGCCAAAATAATATTTTCCGGTATCCTTTAGGCTGTCCGTGCATTTCGCAAATCTTTTCTGTCAAATCCATTAAGCTTTCGAGTGCTTGATATTCCGGGTCGTTTCTTAGCCTGTCGGTTTCTGTTTCAAACCATTTTTGCGCTGTTGATTTTTTCATAAGTCCCTTGCTCAGTCTGTCGGTTGGCTATTTTACATCTTCAAATACTTTAATGATAGCGCCACAATCAAATGCATCAGGATTGAAAGATACCATCTGCCCAGGTTTAAAACTCGTAGTACCTTTGCTGTCTTGTCCCCAAATACTCCAATATTTTTTACCTTCCTCATTTGTTTTTAAAGTTGCATGTCCTGTTTCGATTTTAGTCATCAATCCCCCCTTGCTCGGTCAGTCTGTTTTAGCCCACCTTCCCCGCATAACGATTTAATCAGCCGCCCGGCTTTTCGGGTCGGCTGCATTTTTGGGTTCTTTTTTCGTAGTCGTCACAAAGTATAAAGTCCCCAAGATGCAAAGACATGGGGATTTTTTCTTTTATGACACACCCGTAATGGCTATCATTATTCACACAAGTTTCACATGCTTTCCAGTGTGTCGATCCTATACATCCTTCCATTATTACCTCCAAGAAAAATAACATTGCGATCAGCGGCGCACATGCCCACACTTCGTACAGGCAACCGCTGGAATTTCAACATAGTCGTGAACGCATGGCTGATCTGCGTCCGCTGCATTGGTGGGTTCGTTTTCGTCATAGTATAGATCTATGACTTGCGATAATTTTTTGACAGCAGATTTTATAGACTCATCTATAAAAGGGTAATGCTTAAATAAATCGGTTCTTGCAGTCGCTACTAAATCTATCATTTGACGATTAAAATCTTTCATATTACCTCTAAGAAAACGAACCACTGATTCACAGGACTATTTGCCCTGATATTAAAACTCCTCACTCAAAAACTCATTGATGAACGATATGCACCGCTTGGCTACCCAGGTAAGATCGTCACCCCAGAATAGCCGTGGCCCATTTGCGTGTCGAATACGGTGACATTCAACACAAAGAGGCACACAACAGAGGTCGCTTACTTTTGTACCCATGCCTTTGTGTCCCAACGCGCTTTCGTGGTGAGCAACAACATCGCCGCCGCAGCCGGGACCAGCGTTTATACATTCTTTGCCGGCAATAAAAATTCGATATTCTTTTGACCTTAGATTGATTATTTTAGGATCTGGTGTCATTATTTCTCTCCAGGGTCCGGTATATAAACCCCTCTTTCGCTTGCAATTCTAACTATAGAGTCAACAAACTCTTTTTTTACCTCTATGCTTATGTCGCTGTTTTTACCAAAAACACTTGGCATGTCTGGGTATAATCCGTATTGATCCGGACCTTTCCCAATTGGCGGGTTAAGGTTAAAAAATTCTATTTTCATTTGATGGTGGAAAAGTTCTGTCTCCCGGCGCTCATACCCGATGTCTTCCATAAGTGGCGGCAAAACAAACCCAAAGTAATAATTCCGCATCGGGTCCGAGATTGTTTTAATGGCCTTCCGGATTTCCCACATCAATTTAGTTCCGTCTTTTTGTTTATCGAGATAGGCCTTTATTGCATCCCACCGGACAAATGTTTCACCGTTGAATTTTTTTGTGCTGAATTTCATTACGCAAACCCGTTGCATCTTACGATAAGGTCTTTATTAATGCCGAAAGTGTATTTGTCCGTATCTACATCGGGGTACACTTCTTCAATAGCTTTCCAAAGCCTCTCACCGGCTGCAACACTTTTTTGGGAATGAAAGGCCATACCGTATTGGTGCCCGTGAAGTTCGTCAGCCAGATGTTGAATCGCTTTTTTTTCTTTTCCGTCTATTTTAATTTCGTCGCCAATTTTCATTTTATCCTCCTTTATTGTTTATATCTCTCGTCAGCTTTCCGAATAAGTTTTTCCCCAATCTCAAACCCCTCCTTCAGCTTTTCGACTTTTGCAGGGTCAGGGGTAAACCGTTTGATAAAAAAGCAATCTTCTATTTTTAGTCGGCGTTGGTAATAGTTGGGGTTATATGCAACAAATTGGCAGTATTTTTTATCGCAAACAAGCATCTGCATATTCATCTGCCAGATGTACCCCGAATCAACTTTCTCGGTTTTCTTGAGTATCCAGAACGTCTTGTCGTTCGGGCATTTAAATTCTGCAAGACCATCCTCATCCGCAAACCTGTCCGGTGAACAGCCTACAAAATCATCATAAATAACAAACCCGACCTCTTGAAGTGCGACACCGTATTCCATTTCATAAATGGTTGCCGCAACCGGTTCAAGATCAAGCCCCCGTTGAGTGTCCTTGCTTGTGAAATGTTCTTTTTCTGCCGATGAATAATACTCTGACATCATTTCATCTACATAGGATTCAAGACCTTTGCCGCAATTTCCTATTGCCTGAGCTCTGGATGCCGTCATACGGCGTTCTCTTATTTGCCACCATTGCTCAGAATACTGCGGGGAATTACATATTTTCACGATCCCCCCAATATTTTTTCTCTGCTTTTTGTCGTGCTATCATAGCTTGAGTTGGAGTAGAATAGTTACCAATATGGTATTGTTTATTGCTGGCTGTAATTCTTACGCAATATTTTTGAGATTTCTTGTTAAAAGAGGTGCCCTTGATGCCTGTTTTGTTCTCATTGCGTAATCGTTGGTTTCTTGCTTGGATTGTTCTATTCGCCCAAACACAATTCCCTAGCTCATAATCACCATTGTTGTTTTTTCGTTCCAGCGTTAACTTGTCTGGTTTTGCTCCCATATCCTCAAAAAAATTCTCAAACTTCATCCATCGTTTGCAAATTTTAATGCCGCGGCCACCGTAATCGCAGTAATGTGTGGATTTCGTATTATTGCACCTCTGTTTCATGTATTTCCAAGAGCTATATGTGGGCGTTTTTGTCATACCGTGAGTTTCGTTTGAAATTTGTTTCACAAGTTCCTTTCTAATTTCATCATGCAAACAACCACAAGATTTTGTAAGACCGCTTCTTAAACTACATCCATTAATAGTTTTGGTTGCACCGCAGGAACAAAGGCATTCCCACAAAACCTTGCCGTAATTATCAACCCCATCTTCCTTGATAACAATAAGCCTTTCGAACTTTTTACCAACCATATCAATCTTTTTTGGCATGATCGCTCCTGTCAATATTTATTTTCATTCTTTGGCAGCCTCGTTGATTTGTTTGAGGCGCTCTGTGATAAGTTTATGTAAGGCGCCAGCATTCTTTGGGTGGTTTGTCTTGTTGTCCATATAGTATTTGGTCAAGGCCTCCTTGGTTGCTATTTTCTCAATTTCAGCTTTCACTTCGACATCAATATCAAGAGGCAACTCCAAGTCATAATTATTGTTATCGATAGTTTCGATGTTCTGGTAGATATCGGCAAAGTGCTGTTTACAGGCCTTTTTAATGACTGTTTTCAGTGCCATCTCTGCAAACCACGACTTCCATATATAATCGGTGCGAGCCGTCTTGCGGTGCTTGTCTATATCAGCACGGTTCAGGAGCGTCAGGAAGTCACCACGCTTGTTTTTGATAACACAGTACCCGCCGATGATATCCTTTTCAGTCTGGCCGAATGGATCACCTATCTTGTGGACATACCCGACCGAACCAGACTTTTTCTCAAACACAAATTCGTCCGCTTTATACACAAGACCCACGTCAACAATGCTTTCCGGGTACGCAATAAACATTTTATTTTTGAATGCAATGTAATCATAGGATATTCCTGTTGATTGCAAAGTGATGTGGACGCCGTCGAACACAAGGCCGTCAATGGCTACCTTTTTAAATGCCGACACGAAATATTCGTCCGGGCGTTTCGCCATCCAGGAGTTTTTCAGCACACCCTTGTTGTTTTTGGCAGTCAAGAGAGAATTGATATACCCGCAGTATGTTGTCACATGCTCAGGCGTGTTGCCTTCTAATGCTTTTTTAATGGTTTCGGTGTTCATCGATCCCCCCTTTTAGGTGCGCTGCAAATATCGCTTGACCCGCAAGCACAATGTTTACACTGCCAGCTATCACAAAAATAAAAACCCGGCTCATAAAGCGTGCATTCCATCTGCTCAACCGGATCGTCGACGGGACACAACGTATATCCTCTGCGCTCTTGCCAGTCGAAGTCTCCCATCCAGGTTGACTTTTTTGGTATCCTTTCTCCTAAGAATTTCATCGATCCCCCCTTAGCTCCCCCTCAATAATTAATGGTGCAGTTTCGGACTTTCCCGGTTGCGATCACTGTAAAAATTTTCTTGGCCGTGTCTATAGATATACCCGTTAATTCAAGGTCTTCGAGTACTTCGGACTCAATTCTGGCCCTGTGTTTCTTGTTAGCTGCCAACTTTTCAGCCTTGGCTTTCTCTGCTTTCTCGGAAGCTATTCTTTCCAGTTCTTTCGCGTCGGATTCGGCCTTTGCCCTGGCCTTTTCAGCTTCAATGGCTTCCTGTTTCTCACGCTCGGCTTTTAAGGCAACTTCCCTTTTTTCACGTTCAACCCGTTCGGCTTCGAGTTTGGCCCGTTCCTCTGCTGCTATCTTGTCTCGTTTGGCCCGTTCAATGGCTTCCAGGCGGTCTTGTTCAGCTTTTTCAGCCTTGGCTTTGGCATCAATCGCACGTTTCAGGATCGCTTTCTTTTCGGCATCTACTCTGGCTTCAGCCTCTCTCGTTGCAGCTTCGGCGGCTTCCTTTTTCAGCCGTTCGTCGCGCTCTGCCTGTTCCTTTTCGAGTCGGTCGGCTTCTTCTTTTGCAAGCCGTTCATCTTCCAAGCGCTGGATCTCCGCTTCTCTCGCTGCAACTTTGGCCTCACGCTCTGCAAGTTCCCTGTCCTGGCGGTCGATTTCTTCCTCGACTATCCGGCGCTTTTCGGCATCTTCAGCTGCGGTTTTGGCCTTTTCAGCAACTTCCCATTCGGTTAAGGGCTGCCGTACTTTATCCCGTAGGCCATCAAGGAAATCTCGCATCGGCTTTCTAACCGCGTCAACCTTTTTGGCCTTCGCCTTCCAAGTTGCCACAAGATCCTTGCCCAGGCCATCGAGCAGGATTTTCGATTTACTTACTTTGCGGGCTGTACTGGCTATTTCTTTGCGGCCCTTGTCGGTTTCAAGGTCATACTCAAGCCCGGACACCTGCCGCTCGATTTCCTTTAAAATGGGGTCAATGCCGCCGCCGGTGAAAATTGCTACCGGGTCAAGCTTTTCGCCCTTAATTAATGCCCCTTCTTTGATGTCTACTATTTCTGGTGTGATTGTTTCAGTCATCCCAACCTCCTTAATTCTATATCCAGGCCAATGTTTTCGGCCCGGTTTTCCTCTGCCCTTTTCAACCGGCGTTCGTAATCAGCCAGGCAATCGGTCTTTATTGTTGCAAGCGCCTGTTCGTCCGGCTGTCCGAGATTAATCGATCCGTCTTCAGCAATCTGGTAGTCATATTCGATGCCGTCTGATTCGCAGGTGTAACTTTGTGACCGCCGATACGGTTTGTACGTCTGCACTATCGCTTTTAATTCCTGGATAGAATTGAAACTGCGGGCGCCGCTTTGTATGTGTATATACCCAAACATTTCGCCATCGTCCTTTGTCGCAAAATGAATCCCGGAAAATTCCGGGACAGCCCTTTTTATTCGGTCATGTATTCTTATAATGTGGTCGGTAATTGTTTCCATACTCCCCTCCTTTTAAGTGACCCGGCCAGGCTCCCATGCCCAGCCGGGTGTTTCAACGTACTGTAGCATTAACCTCTATTGCATCCGGCCCCACCCCCTTTCTGGTGCTTTGAGGGTTAGATTGCGTTGAGGAAAAACCATACCCCGAGAGTAATAAGTGCAAGTAATCCGCAGATCGTAGCAATTTCAAAGAATTTGTCTTTCATGGCTTCCTCCTTGTGTCCCGTGCCCTCTGTCCCGTATTCAGCTTCGCAATGGGTGATACTGCCGGATGTTTGAGGGTGCCGTTCCGTCGCTATGCTGGCGCGATGGGTCCAGCCTTGGGGTTTGTTTGGTTGCAATGTTACCGATGCTATGTGGGCGGCATTATGTTTTGAATCAATTTTGCCATCACGCCAAACCGCAAACCACGGCACACCAGACATTTGCCCGTCCTCCATAATCACCGTTATTTTTTCCACACCATTCTGCCCAAAAACTATTTGGCTGTCGTCTGGGTAATAAAAGGCCGCTATTTTTTGATCACGTTTAAATTTTCCCATGTGCTAAGTCCTTTCCCTGTGGGCCGGCTGGGTGTCAACGGTTCGCACATCACCGATAACCATAAAAGTGGCGTCCATATCATCAGTGATTTGCCGGCTAACCTCCCCTTTCATTGGATCGAAAAATATTTTATCTCCCCTTGTAATAACCGCATGGCGTTCGACTTTTGGGTTCGGGGAATTGATCGCGGTTATCACTAATGAACCATTGAAAATAAAAACATCTTCCGGGTTTGCCAGTTTCATAGGGGCTATATATTTCCCAAATTTCCGGGCCATCCATTTCGACAGTTCAACGCCCCACTGTTCATCATCATCTGCGAAAAGAGGGATATCTGTTATTTTAACGTCAAATAGGGTGGCTATTACGGCGGAAAGGCAATTGCCCCCTGTGTCAAAAGTAGTTTGTTTTGTTGGATTATAATAGTCCATATTGGTTTTCCCTGTGGGCCGGGGCCGATCCCCGAGCCGGTTTAAAGGAGGCGCTGCATGAAATCTGCAACGGTTAAATCCCTTATAGCATGGGCATTTGTGGCTTGTCAACAAAAAAAACACACTTTGTGAAATATTTATTAGAGGATGTGACATTTTTCTATTGACAAGGCGTTTTTAAGCATATATATAGGAGCCATGGATACACTAAAAGAATATATCAAACTCCGGCAAATAAGCGTTGCTGAAGCGTCCAGACAGATTGGATGTGCAAGGCAATACATTTATATTATTTACAATGGACGTCCGGTGGGCAAGAAGCTGGCCGTTAAAATTGAGAAGTGGTCAAACGGTTTTGTCCGTGCAGTTGATTTAATTCAACTTAAGGGGCCGCAATGAAAATTGATCCTGAATTTAAATCATTAATACCACCATTGTCCGGTGCAGAGAGTACGCTTATATTTAGTCGGATACGCAACGATACACATTACATAGGAATATCCCCAAGTAAAAAGACACGCATAGATATATATCCTACAAAAATAGGCAGGGGATGGATACATTATTCTATAAAAACGCTTAGTGGTGATCCTGAGCCATATGAAAAATATACAGAATCCCCGGTATCAATTAGCAGGGCTTTAGGAACTCCATCCTTTCGAAAATGTTTAAACTATAAATTCAAGACAGAAAAATATGACCCAGTGGGCTTTGATTTTTTTAAAAGAAAACCCGTTGATGCGAAATTAAAGACAACAAACATTTATATTATCCAGTCAGAAATTGGCGGTCCTGTAAAAATAGGCAAAGCTGATGATGTTGACTCAAGGTTAGAACAACACCAGATAGGCTGCCCGGTTATCTTAAATGTCGTTAAAGTATATTCAGACGTAAAGCCTTCGTTTGAAAAAAAATTACATAAAAAATTTATAAAATATAGGCTTCACGGGGAATGGTTTTCTGACAAAATATTAGACCTTTTGGAGGGCGTGAATGAAGAAGCATAAATTTAATATTTATCCAGAATTAATTGGTGAACAACTTGGTACATTAACAAAAAGCATAATGGTTAAATACGATGATACGTTCCCAATAGTGTCCTTTGAAGGTTGTGTTCTTGACGGCTGGAACCGGTATCTTGTTTGCAAAGAATTAGACGTAACACCCACCATGAAAGCATTTGAAGGCACCGACCTGGAAGCGATCCGGTTTGTTGACGCTTCTAATGCCAGGCGTGACTTGAGCAAGTTTCAACGGGTAGAAATAGCGCTGTCCAGAGAAAAAACCTTTGCTGCAATGGCAAAGGAAAATTTAAAAAAGTCTGGTGAACAGTATGGAAAGGGTTATCAGGTTCCTGATGACCCTATTAAACCTATAAACACTCTAAAAGAAGTAGCTAAAGTAGCAAACGTAAGTCACGACACTATCCATAAAGCCAAGACCATAATTGCAGAAGCGTCCGAAGAAACAAAAGAAAAACTAAGAGCCGGTGACGTGTCTATTGGTGGTGCTTACAAAAAGATAAAAAAGCAAACGCAAATAAAAGAGGCAAAAGAAAAGAATTTAAAAGAGTCAAATTCAATTTCGATAAAACCCAAGCTTTACATTGAATCGGCAGCGGTTTTTAAAGATAAGTTTGATTTAAAGTCCATAGACCTATTGCTTACAGATCCGCCGTATATAACAGATATTGATGATATAAACACTTTCGTGCAGTGGTTGCCCGAATATTTAGAAAAATTAAAACCAACCGGACGAGCATACATTTTTACAGGTGCTTACCCTGAAGAAATAAAAGCATATTTATCTCTCTCTATCCCTGACCATTTACAATTATCTCAAATCCTTGTTTGGACATATCGTAATACTTTAGGTGTCGCGCCTAAACAACATTATAAAAATAACTGGCAAGCAATTTTATACTACGAAGGCAAAAACGCTACTCAACTTAATTGCCCTGAAACAGCAGAACAATGGAGCGTTCAAGACATAACTGCACCTGATGGCAGGCAAGGTGACCGATTTCACAAATGGCAGAAACCGATTGAAATCGCAGAACGGTTTATCCGGCATAGCACCCAAAAAGGTGACACAGTTATTGATCCCTTTACCTGCACGGGGACATTTATAATGGCTGCTTCAAAACTAGGCCGTATAGGGATTGGTTGCGATATAGACGAAACAAACACCCAGATAGCAAAGGATAGAGGATGCCAAATTATAACCACTGGGAGCAAGACTTAAAAGATTCAGCCAAGGCTTTAAAAAGTATTGAACACACATATTTACCAAAGGTAATTTCTGGTAAAATTCATTCAATAGAATCAAGCAATAATAAAGTATTGATCCTTTTTGACCAAAAAAGCGGCATTGATTATATCCGCGAAAACGAAACCGGCTTACAGGGTATCGCGGCAAGAGTTCAGTGGGGTAATAATTGGGATACGTTTACTATCAGAGCCAGCAGACACACCGGGACAAAAACAGAGTTTGAGAAGAGGCAGGAGTCTATAAAAGAAGGATATTTTTATCCAGCGTTTACTTTGCAGGCGTATTTTGACGACAGAACAACAAATAAATTTTTATCACTGGGTATTATTAAAACATTGGATCTATACCAATTTATAAAAAATACACCGAATAAAGTTCACCAGCGCAAATCTGATAATTTATTTTTTTATGTATATTGGAAAGATTTAACAGAACTTATTAAAATACAGGAGCCGCAATGAGTGAATGGTTCGAAATAACAGATAGCTCAGACATTGAGATATCCGAAGACGGGACAAGCATTGAGGTCTGGTTTGATTCCGACCGAAACGGGAATAAGTACGTCGATATCTCGCTTGCATTGATAGCGGAAGTAATCGGAACTCAGCTTAAAAAGGAAAAGAAATGAAAAACCTATCAGTATCAATCAACCACTGGACAGCATTAAAAGCCGCGCTTAAACCGTCCGTAGACTTCCGCAAGAAACCTATCCGCAAGTTGCTTGAAGCTATTGAGGCGGATCAGCGGCCCTGGTGGAAGTTTTGGAAATGAAACAAATAAGCAAGATCAAAATAGCCGTGAGAGTTTGGCTTCAAGGTAGGGAGTGGAAGGATGCGTGGTGGTACGCAACTCAAATTGTGGAGGGCTGGAAATGAAGCCTAAAAAAATGAACCCAGAAGTATTTCCGAATAACACAGGTATTCGCAAGCTCTACAATGACCTGAAGCTGGAAGTTGAAGCTTTGCGAGAGGAAAATAAATACTTGCGGAATCGGACAACGAAGCTGCTCGAAAAGTAGAACAAATTACTGGAAAAAGTTTTGAATAATTGCGGGGTTGGATGAAAATAAGCCTACTCACAGATGCGCCAAAACATAACCTTGACACATATATAAATGAATGGTATAGTCGCCTGAAACAACTAACGGAGGCAGGTTATGCCAAAAATAGGCGATAAAAAACGAGGGCGCAAAATTGGAAAAACTCCAGACCATTTATTTGTTTGGACAGCTTGCAAAAAATGCAAAAAAGAAAGATGGGTTAATCAGACACAGATTAGAGACAAAAGATATTTGGGATGGTGTCGTAAATGCGGAAATTATAGAAACGGGGTAATTCAAGGGAAGAAAAATATAAAATTTGGGAGGAGAAAAACAAGCACCGGATATATTGATATTTTAATTAAAAAAGAGGATCCGTTATATCCGATGGCTATGGTTTCTGGATATGTAAAAGAGCATAGGTATGTAATGGCAAAGCGTTTAGGAAGGTGCTTATCTGCTGAAGAAATAGTTCACCATAAAGATGGAGACAAAACAAACAACATCCTTTCTAATTTAGAAATGGTGACTAAATATACACACAAAGTAGGCTTTTCTGATGCATATCAAAGCGGTTACAGCGCCGGCTACACTGACGCTAAAGAGGAGTGCGAATGAAGATCAGTTTGTTATCCGACGCCCCGCGGCACAATTTGGCATTAATGAAAATTTCAGCATGGCACAAAGCTGATGGGGATACGGTCACTTTGAATATGCCTCTTTTTAAGGCTGATTACACTTATGCGTCTGTGTTGTATAGCCGAAATACAAAGATGTTTATAGCTGATGAATACGGTGGCCCCGCTTTTGATAGTTCGTGTCTCCCTGGTGAAGTTGAGCGTATGCGACCAGACTATTCTTTATACCACATTAATTACAGTCTCGGTTACACCTTCCGGCCATGCTTTAATTCATGCGATTTCTGCAAAGTTCCAAAAATGGATCATCCAGACGTTAGGCATCATTCAATTCGAGAATTCGAAACCCCAGAATTTAAAAAAATATGCCTATTGAACAATAACACTTTTCAAGATCCTCAATGGAAAGAAACTTTTCAAGAAATTTGGGATTTAGATTTAACCGTCATTGATGAAAACGGTTACGACATCCGGCTACTGGACGATGAAAAAACAGACGCTTTACACAGAACTAAATGGGCCACACCTTTACATTTCGCATGGGATCGCATGGTTGATGAACCGTTGATAATTGAGGGGTTAAAATTAATTTCAAAGCATCATTTAAGATCAACGTCAAACGGGGTTTATGTCCTAATTGGGTACGATACAACACCTAAAGAAGATTTGCACAGATGCCAAGTTATTGATGATTACGGTCTAACACCATATCCCATGCCCTATATCCGCAACAGGTACACCAAAAGATTCAAGCGGTTTATGAACCTTCATTTTTATAGGAAATATAAAACAATCGAATTGGCGTGGAAAGAATACTTATGATGACCAGAATAGAGGGGAGGATGATATGGAAAAAGTAATTCTGAGAGCTAGGTTTTGGTGGTTATCCCGACAAATCAATCTTGACCGATACGATGCTAAACTAAGTCGTAAATTAGACAGATTGCTTGTCGAGATGGAAAAATAAATGGCTAACCCTCAAGCTGAAAACGGTCATACTGATATATGCAACAGCATCGTTGATAAATTTTGTTCATATCGACTAAGCGGTCAAGAGTGGCAAATAATATGGGTTGTCATTAGAAAAACGTGGGGGTGGAAAATAAATCCGGTAAATAAAAATAGTCCCAAAAAAAAACTTGATAGAATAGCTTTGTCACAGTTTGCAAAACTTACAGGAATAGACAGACGCAAATGCCATTCAATTATTCAAAAACTATTAGTTAAAAAGGTTCTTAAAAAAGTTGTCACCCAAAAAGGTGACAGAATCTCTATAAACTACGGGTTTCAAAAGGATTACGATAAATGGATAGTGACACCCAAAAAGGTGACTGTCACCCAATTGGGTGATCGGGTGTCACCCAAAAAGGCACACACAAAAGAAACTATTACAAAAGAAACTACCCCCATAGTCCCCATTCCTGATTTTGTTGATAACGAACTTTGGCGACAATTTCTCATTATGCGTAAAAAGAAAAAAGCAGTTAATACCGAATATGCCGTTAAGTTGCTTATTAATAAAATAAACAAATTTCATGATGCCGGAATTGATGTAAACGAAATTATAGGGGATTCTATAGAAAATAGTTGGAAAGGCCTTTTCGAAAGAAAAAAAAGTTCATTTCCAAGAAGGGTTGAATTGCAGGAGAAATATATATGACCCCTTCAGAAGCCAAGCAAATTCTAAACAATCAAATTGATGATGTGGTGGCCTACCTGCTACCTGCCGGGACACAAAAAGGATCTGAGTGGACTGTGGGCAGTGTTGCCGGTGAAAAAGGTAAATCCTTGTGTGTGAAAATATCCGGACCCAAGGTTGGCGTATGGCGGGACTTTGCGAATCCTGAGTTTTCCGGGGACATCCTGAGCCTATGGGGTGCTGTGAGAGGGAAACAGTTTGCCGACACATTTGACGAAATCAAGAATTACCTGGGGGTTTCAGACGAACCGAAGCTTTACCCGAAAAAACAAATTACATATCCGGATAAGCCGAAATGCACAAAGCCTAAAAACGAAATGACGAAATGGCTGACCGGGCGGGGGATCACCGAAAAAGCTATTTCAGCTTTCAGGCTTGCTCAAAAAGATACCGCAACGGTGTTTCCATTTCTATCACCGGCTGGAAAACTTGAATTAGTGAAATATCGTGAGATCGGGGAAAAGAAGATTTGGTCAAACAAAGACCCGGTGCCGTGTTTGTTCGGCTGGCAAGCCATGGACCAGGATACAAGGGACGTTGTTATTTGTGAGGGTGAAATTGATTGCTTAACGTGGCATTGTGCCGGTTTTTCTGCGTTATCGGTGCCGTTTGGTGCAGGCGCCGGCAATAAACAAGCGACATGGATAGAACACGAATACCAGCGATTAGAACGGTTTGAATTTATTTATTTAAGCATGGACATGGACGCTGAAGGCGGGGCGGCATTGGGCGAAATTATAGACCGCCTGGGCCGACATCGGTGCAAGGTGGTTAAATTACCTTTCAAGGATGCGAATGAATGCTGGCAGAAAAAAGACGGTCAGGAATTACTTGATTACGGAATTTCAACGGCTGAAACAATAGACCCGGAAGAGCTTAAAAGCCTGGCCGCCTTTCATAGTGAAATAATAGAAGAGCTTACATCTACCGGCGAGAGTGAAAAGGGAATGCGGTTACCGTGGGGCAAGGTTGAAAATAAAGTTTTGTGCAGACCGGCTGAAATATCCATATGGGCTGGAATAAATTCACACGGCAAATCTACGCTGGTATCAAATATTGAGGTTGACGGGATAAGCCAGGGCGAACGGTTTTGTATTGCGAGCATGGAAATGAAACCGCGCAAACTTGGGAAACAATTATACCGGCAGGCTTCGGGTATGGCGCAACCATCAGGAAAATATCTGCCTTTATTGAGGCAATATATTAACGGGGCCGTGTGGATATTTGAGGCATACGGAACAACTAAGGCGAATAGAATTTTAGAGGTTTTTGAATACGCTCGTAAACGGTATGGGGTAACTCAATTTATTGTTGATTCACTGGCAAAATGCGGATTTGCAGAGGACGATTACAATAAGCAAAAACAGTTTGTGGATCAGTTGATGGAATTTTCAAGGCAACATAACGTCCATGTTCATGTTGTGGTTCATATGCGAAAACGTGAGGATGAAAACAGAATACCCGGCAAAATGGATATCAAGGGGACCGGGGCGCTCACGGATATGGTTGATAATGTTTTTATTGTTTGGCGCAATAAACCCAAAGAAGTTGATATGGGCAGTGACGACTTGGGTAAAATAGCAAAGAGCAAGGGCAAGCCGGACACATATTTAAAAGTTGTGAAACAGCGTGAAACAGGTATTGAGCCGACGTTTGGATTATTTTGGCATGGGTTATCGTGTCGGTTTTTGGGATATCAGGACGAACATTTAAAACAATATATTTACAGCGAACGGGAGGGATAAAATGGCGGAAATACCGGAAAGCAAATTTATTTTAATTGACGAAAAATACAATGCAGGTCTGGCTGTGGATGAATACAACGGCAAAAATGTCTTGACTTTGTTTGCGATTCATAGTATGGGTAAGGTGCAATGATAAATTCAGACCCAAAATTAATAATTAGCCTCATTTCGGTGTATAGACCATTCTGGGTTTATCATTGCAGCCGATCTGGGGCTTTTTTATTTTGGAGGTGTTTATGTATGAGATAGTTAGAAATTTGTTTAGGTATAACGGCGAGAATTTGGTTTGGGATGTAAGGAGGTCGGGGGCCACAAAAGGGCGTGTTGCTGGGAAGGTTCTTCCGGACGGGTATAGATATGTTAGGGTAGATGGTAAGTGGCGCCTTGCACACAGAATAGTTTGGTTACACCAAAAAGGGTATTTGCCAGAAAACGGTTTAGATCATATAAATAGAAATAGAAGTGATAACAGGTTGTGTAATTTACGGGAAGCTTCAAAAGCATGTAACATGCGGAACGCAGGCAATCCGATGAATAATACGTCTGGCGTAAAAGGCGTGTCGTTTGATAGTTCACGTAAAAAATGGCTTGCTCATATTATGGTTTCCAAAAAATTATACAACCTTGGGCGAACAGCCGATTTCGGTGAAGCTGTGTTATTACGATTTGCCGCTGAACAGTGCTTAGGTTGGGAATCTTGTGATGCTAACAGCCCAGCGCGTAAATATGCTATTTCTCACAATTTAATATCAACTAAATAATAATAAGCAGAAGGGGTTAAAAAATGCCAGCAATTGATAACGATAAGTTTATAGTAACAGACCAAAAGTATAACAGTGGTTTCACCATTGATGAGTACAACGGGAAAATATCTATTGTGAATGCAAGACAGGCTGACGATGGAAGGACGTGGATTGAGTGGTGTTTCCCTCAAAAGCGAAAAGACGGGGAGAACGTTCCTGGCGACAAGGCGTTACCCTGGAAAATTCTGTTAGGCAAAAACCGGGAAGAAGCTATAAAAACATGGGAAACGGTTCGAAACATGCTCCGGGGTGAAAATGAGGGCAATGATTACAACAGCGTTCCTGTCACGGATGACAAGGATGATTCTATACCATTTTGATGCAAAGGGGAAGCCATGAGAGAGATAAAATTTAGAGCGTGGGATGGGACAAGGATGTTTATCGTGACGGATATTTCGTGGTGCGCTTGTGCCCCGATTAGACCGGTATCAGTTGAAGGGTTTACAATGGTGGATGGCAGTTCTCATTGTGCTATATGGGACGAGGGTGATGAACCAGATATAATTCTGATGCAATATACCGGATTATTAGATCGAAATGGAAAAGAGATCTACGAGGGGGATATTTTAAAGAGGCGGGATCATTCTTACAAACATACCGTAAAGTGGGCTGGTGAATCTTGTGGTTTTCATTTAGCTTGGGTGTCGGATAGCATAAAGGCGGGGTATCAGATTGAAGTCATCGGGAATATTCACGAGGGGGAGCCATGAACGACTTTATGACGTGGGTTTGGTATATGGACAGAGTAGCATTTGCAGCTTTATTAATCGCGGGGTTTCTCGTGTTTTTATTTTTTAAATTGAGGGCGAAATGATGGATGTAAAAATAGTATCAAGGCAAAAACCAGTAGGCTGCACAGATACAAAACCAACCGAATGGGAGTTGGAATTGATCGCAACGGGTAATGGTTGTGAGATTGATTGGTACAAGCAGCAATTGGACGCAATTGGACGCCCAGACGCTGGTGCGGAAAAGCGATGCGAATGCGGAGTTGGTCAGGCGGATACTTACTGCGGTGCTTGCGGAGGGCTCATAGATCGGGCGCCGGAATGATGAAAATTATAGCAATAATAATAATCATGGCCGTGGCAGCCGGCCTGTTCATCAAAGCGCTGATATCTGCGGATCGGGAGTTTGAGATTGAGGATGAAATGCAGGTCAAGCCGTGGCGATATGAGGAGGGCGACGATGCCAAAAAATAAACTGCCTATCAGATCGGAATATCAAGAGCAATGCGCCATATTTGATTTTGCACAAATAATGATAACGACCGGGCAATACCCGGAATTGAGACTGCTCAACGGATCTCTAAACGGTGTCAAACTGAGTATCGGCCAGGCGGTCAAGGCGAAAAAAAACGGCATGAAGCGCGGTTATCCGGATATATTTCTACCCGTTGCCCGGGGTGGTCACCATGGCTTATACATCGAGTTGAAGCGGATCAGCGGCGGCAAACTTGAGGATGAGCAGGATTTTTGGCTTCAGGATTTATCAGATCAGGGATATTTTGCATGTGTCTGCAAGGGCGCTGATGCTGCAAAGAGGGTGATAATTAATTATTTACGGGGGGAACTATGAAAACAGATAAGCAAACAATTAAAGAAAGACGAAGATTAAAAGCCGCAGAACGTAGTCGGGCAAACACAAAGAAAAAGTCAAACCATATTCGGACAGAAAAGGATACCGAGAGATTAAAACGATATCAGCGAAAACAAATTCTTTGGAGAAAGTTTGATTTTTTAGACGAATGAAGGCGCACCAGAGGCCGCAGGTTAAACGATCATCCAAAAGACAGGGGGATATATGGATCAATGCAAACACTGTACGTGCAGAGGGGATATAGAGAAATGCGAAAAGGTTGAGTGCAGTTTTCACGAAAGTTGGTACGCTCAAACAATAAAAGCCGCAACTCTTCCGATTACCGGTAAAAATCGATGTAGCTTATGCCATGGCACCGGGGACGGGACATTAATAGGGGCTCTTGATGTTGAAAAGTATTACAAGGAGGAAGACAATGACTGAAACGCAGAAAGAATGGAAACAGTCAGATATGGCGTGGCTGGAAAACATGAAATGGGAGATTCAGACTATCCAGGCAAAAAATGATCTGACTTATAACGAGGCAGTTTTACTTAAACTTAGGCGGGAGGGGGTGTTGAAATGAAAAAGAAAAGAGTTGATTGGATGGAAGAGGCAACAGAGCTTGCAGCACAATGCTGGTGTGACAAAGAGACTGAGGACAGAATTATGGACCCGCCGTTAGCCATGGCCGTTGCAAAGCGGATAGCCGCATGGATAGAAACCGCAGCACAGAATCAGAGAAACACAGATTACTATCGGGGACTGCTGGAACGATGTGGGAAAGCTATCGGGGCCAGGGCGTATATTGCAGACGATGGCGGGGTGTCAGAGGATGTTCTTTGCGCTAAAATTCCCGAAATTATTGAAACCGATTATGTAAACGGGGGATGATTTATGAAAAAGAAGAAAAAAGAAAAGCCGATACTGTCACCAGCAGAGCAGCACATCGCAAAAGTTGACGCATTTATACCCGAGGCAGAACGATATGCCAGAACAAATTTCCATCTTGAGGGTTTTGCAAGAAAGAGCGATGAGGCGGAGGCCTGGTCCAAGGGTTTTACGGGCGAAATGAACCGGCTGACGATTGCTGCGAGGCTGCGAATTAAATAACTATGGAGGAGACTATGGAAACAATTGGTGCACCTGACGGGAATAGAAATCTCTGGGCTGCTGTAATTATGAGAGCAATCGATGACATCAAATCTGCTCATAAATCAAAGAAACATAAGCGTTTTGCTAAAGACGCGCTTTGGTGGATAAATACGCCTGGGTCAGGTTTTGAAGGGGTGTGTGGTGCTATTGGTTTACGGGCGGATATTGTACGGAATCGAATTTTAAAGGGGGTACTATGAAAACATTAATTATTATTATCGTTACTTTATGGCTATCGGTAGTCGTGGCAATGGCGTCCGGCTGTTTCTTTTCGCACAGCAGCACATCTGGGATGTATAAAATCTGCGTGTATAACTGTGTCGGCGGGCAAAAAGCCATTACGATTAAGAATTATCAACTTTGCCCGTTGTCGTTGTAATTCAAGGGGGTTTATTTTGGGAAGATTATCAGAAATAGTGTGGTATCTGAACGCTGAAAAAATACCGGACAAACTGGAGCAGCAGCATTATTACAGGTATTTAGACGTTGATGATCCGGGGCTGAAAAAGATGCGGAGGGAATATCGGCGGGGATTGAAAAAGGGCAAGGCGGAAATTCGGTTGTGAAAATAAAAGTAGCATACGAAAACGTTGATGCCCCACGACAACGAAAACATTGATGCCCCTGTTTGCAAACCATCAACGCCAACGTTGCTATGTAAAGCCAATTCTACAGTACGTTTACGTTGATATAAACATATTTACCATGTATTATGGGTGTTTCTTTGGGCCGCAGAAACCCCTTGAAACCGATTCCACCTCCCGGACGGACATTACTTGGCCGATATTCCAAATGCACCAGTTATCCGACATTGAATAAATGTTGTAGTCACCTTCACCAGTGCCACCCTGCTTAATCATTACAATAAAACCATGCGCTAGTAACTGGTCAATACCTCTGGTTACCCTTGGTTGTGTTATCCCAAAACGGCGCTTTAATTCGGCATAGGATAGCCTAATATTGTCGGGGTTCGTACAGACATACTTCTTTTTTTTACCTTGCTTGATTCGCTTGAAATAGCGTTTGTCTAAGAAGTGGAATAAAAGTTGCGGGGAAAAACCGGTGAGATGATTGAAAGCCTTTGACTGGTATAACTCACGTTCAATAAAGATTCCGCCTGCCATAATAACCTCCGTGATAGGGTTATGGTATTAACCGGGTGCGTTGAGTTTCACGGTCTCAAAGCGAATTACGGGTAGCTAACCCAACCGATTAATGCCGTTGATATGAAATTGCACCATATCAAACCTTGGAAGTATTGTCAATAGTAAAAGACAGTAATAACTAACCGGCCATTATCGGTAATCGACTGCAAAATATTGGTAACACTTGGCCGTTTTTTCTCAAGCCAAGCGTTGATTACGTCTTGCAATACGCTTGCTACACTATATTCACCGGCGCCGTTAAATATTCTAACCTTTTGGTAAGTTTCCATTTTTCAATCCTCCCTATTTAGTCAATCATTTACTGCCGGTCAAACCAGCTATCCAGCGCTTCATCAATTATCTGAGCTGTCGACAACTTATGCGCTTTTAGTTTCCGGATCATTTCTGGGTACAGCCGGATCCCGACTTTTTGTTTTTTCATTTCAGCCGGGATTGAGTGCCGTCCCTGTTTGCCATGTAATCCACTTCCTTTTCCGCCCATTTTTATCTCCTTTTTTGTCGTTAAAACTTGACTTTACCGATGTTTCGTGGTAGGCAAAGTCAAGTTAGCTCTTTTACAAGCTGTGGTTAATATTTCATAACGTGATTTATAGCCTTTGCAATTTGGCTGTAAATTGTCGATGTCCTTCGGTTTGCCGTAAAATACCTTTTCCCGGCCCTGCAATAGTGGGCTGCAATGTTTCCGGTCAGGTATTCAGACATCCGGAATATTTCGACTCCGTCAACGTGATGCCATTTTTCAGGTGGTAAGACCTCAAGGGCATACATCCACTGATCTTCTGTTATTTCCTGCCAGGGCTTGCAATATGCGTTATTCGCTGCTGCATTAATAAACCCGATAGCTTCATCAACTGGCATGCATTTGTATTCAGACCCCATCGTTTCAAGGTATTCATCAACCGGGATATCCTCTTTTTTCCCTGCCAGGTAGCCGGTATAAAGCGCACGGCCATTGATTACATACGTGTCAAGGTTCGTTTCTCCTGCTTTGTATATTGCCATTTTCATGATAATAACCTCCCTTTAAATATTATCGATGTCTTTCAACAAAGCCATTGCCTCGTCTATCGCATCCCAGGCCTGATTTAACCGCTCGTCTTTTTCGTCAGCCCCGGATTTGTCCCAATCTACATCATTGATTTTTTCTTCAACTATCTCTTGAGCTTCGGCCAAGTCTTTGATTATTTTCGCTATCCCTTTTATTTTCATGATAACCTCCCGTTTATGTTATGGTTTAACAACTTAAGCCTCATTTAAGTAGTCGATAATTAATCTTTTGAGTTCTTTCCTTATCGGTTCTTTTAATACGGCGGTGAGTAGAACTTTAAGCCTACTCTTTTTGGATTGCCGTTTGTGATCAATTGTTCTGTGGCATTTTGTGCATCTCGTTATTCCGTTTTCAATATCCCATAATTCTGGTACATCAAAAATACCTGTTTGCAATATTGGCAAGTTTTCTTTAATTATTTTTACAATAGGTTTTATGTGGTGAACTAATATATTTTTTTTACTTCCACAAAGGGTGCATGTGTTGTTGTCTCTCTTTAGTATTACTTCTCTCCAATCTAAATATTGTTTTATACCCTTTAGCCTGTGAGCCCAGTATGTAGGGTTCGTGCTATTGTTCGGTTTTACTTTATATACCTTGTCGTAAAATTCTTTTTTTTGTTTTGGAGACATATTTTTCATTCTTGTTTTGGCTGTGTTGCTCATTCGTTTTCTAAGCTCAGGTGTCATTCTTCTTCTTAACGACTCGCTTATTTTATTTCTTGTTTCCATCGAGTGTTTTTTCCCAAGACGTCCAACCCTTATCTTTTCCCTTCCTTCTTGACTCATTGTCCATTTTTTCATTTTTCGGCTCCTTGAGTTAATTATTGTTTAACCTCTCATACCATACAATATTGATAAAAGCAACAAAAAACTCAAGTAAGCCGGATAAATTGTTACGCCGTCTCGTCGTGATCCATCGACGCCCCGCAAAGAGGGCATGTTTCTGTGAGTTCGCCTTCAAGGGACTGTTCATTTCCACAGTATGCATACGCCCCTTGGCCCATACCAGTCTCAACCGGCGGATACATATACCCGCCGCATGTGTAAACGCGCCGTACCAATGTTTCAGTCATGATAA